>LAHS01000060.1_pt1 | contig 68564 bp, 59 predicted proteins | sample 329651 | NCBI WGS metagenome assembly LAHS01 (sample SAMN03275699, study PRJNA271635) | activated sludge metagenome | isolation source: sample C-1 Sludge from hydrolytic chamber (first chamber) of Anaerobic...
GTAGGACGTCGCTAGGCAAATTTAAAAGCCAAGGATATATTCCTTGGTTTTTTTGTTTTCTCTATAATGTTTTTATGTAAAGGTACCAGTTATACAATTGCGAAGCTTGAAATATGGATATAAAACGCTACTATGATTACGAATTGTTACAATTTCGTGCATTTTTGAAGTGCCTTATCGGGTATAATGGATTACAAGTAAGGAAGAATAATCATGACATGGATTGGAAGGAAGAACAGTTTGGGCAAAAAGCAAATTTGGTATGAAGTAGAAGAAAATGAAACAATCGAACAATGTTTGGAGAGAATGCGTCAAGATGGATATATGGCGATGGGACGGAAGGAAGAGCCTATTTTTCATCTAGTAAATGGCGAACCAACGTATTTACGTCAAAAAATACAATTTAAAGCGATGTTATGTCAAGATTCTGACTAAATACGACTTAAAACCGAACGATATTTAATGGTGAAAATAAAATGTTCGCATTTTTGCATTGACGATAGTGTTTTCACTTGTTAAAATGTGATAAGGAAAACAATTAAATCCCTCATATATGCTAGAGAATTGGCTCTAGTGTCTCTACCCGGCACCGTAAATGCTGGACTATGCGGGAAAGCAACTTTTGGCATGTTACGGGAAGGTGTGTGTACAGATGTCTAAATCTGCATATTCTTTTCATAATAAGTCCTCAAGTAAGCTGCTTTCACGTGTATGTGTAGAGAGTAGCTTATTTGAGGATTTTCTTTGTTCAAAAAGTAAAGAAATGCAGTGACTATTGAATAATAGAGGCTTGCACAATAATCGATCATTTTTCTATCGTTTAAAAGGAGCGACAATTCATGAATCCGAAAATCGGTGTCATTATGGGTAGTTCAAGTGACTGGGAAACTATGAAACATGCGTGTGATATTTTAGATGAATTACAAGTACCGTACGAGAAAAAAGTAGTATCAGCACATCGTACGCCTGATTTAATGTTTGAGTACGCTGAAGCAGCACGTGGGCGAGGTATTCAAGTGATTATTGCAGGTGCTGGAGGTGCAGCACATTTACCAGGTATGGTAGCAGCTAAAACAACATTACCTGTTATTGGCGTGCCAGTACAATCTCGTGCACTTAATGGTCTTGATTCACTGTTATCAATTGTACAAATGCCAGGTGGTGTACCTGTAGCAACTGTTGCAATCGGAAAAGCAGGTGCAACAAATGCAGGTTTGCTTGCAGCGCAAATTTTGTCGACAACAGACATAGAGCTTGCTAATAAACTAGATGCTAGACGCGAGGCGACGAAGCAACAAGTATTGGAAAGCACAGGTGACTTAGTGTGACAAAAATTATTTATCCAGGACAAACGATAGGTATTATCGGAGGAGGACAGCTTGGCCGTATGATGGCACTTGCTGCAAAGGAAGCAGGATTTAAAATAGCTGTTCTTGAGCCGACAATGGATTCACCATGTGGACAGGTTGCAGATATTCGAATTGTGGCACCTTATGATGATGAGGCTGCATTAGAGGAACTTGCAGAAGTCAGTGACGTTATTACGTATGAGTTTGAAAATATTGATTACGATGGTTTAAAACGATTAACTCAAATGGCTTACGTACCACAAGGAGCTGAATTAGTACGCATTACACAAAACCGTGTGACTGAGAAGGAAGCAATTGTGAAAGCTGGCTGTCCAGTAGCTCCTTATATAGTAGCTAATACATATGAGGAATTGGTCGCGAGTATTGACAAGATCAGTTATCCGTGTATCGTAAAAACTGCAAGAGGTGGCTATGATGGCAAAGGGCAGCAGCTTCTAAATTCAGCAGCGGATTTACCATTAGCAGAAGGGCTTTTCGCTCATTCACAATGTATTGCTGAGGGGTTTGTACCTTTTGTGAAAGAAGTATCAGTTATTGTACAGCGAAACGGTGATGGAGAATTATATTGTCAGCCTGTTGGTGAAAATATTCATGTTCATCATATTTTACACGAAACAATTGTACCTGCTCGTATCGAAAAGATGACAGCACAGTCTGCTGAGCAAGAGGCTATAAAAATAGCCGATTACTTAAATTTAGTAGGGACGCTGGCGGTAGAAATGTTCGTTTTAGAAAACGGCGAAATTATTATTAATGAACTAGCACCGAGACCTCATAATTCTGGTCACTATTCAATAGAGGCATGTAATATATCACAATTCCATCAGCATATCCGTGCTATTTGTGGTTGGCCATTGCGCAAACCGCAACTTTGGGCACCATCAATAATGGTGAATGTATTAGGGCAGCATGTTATGCCACTTAGTAACTCAATTGCAAAATATCCTGAATGGTCATTGCATCTTTATGGGAAAGCTGAAGCTAAGGTGAACCGTAAGATGGGCCACGTAACGATTATGACAAAAGATTTAGAAGCAACATTACAACAAATCGAAAGTTCTGGCATTTGGTCAGAATAGAAGGAGATACGCAATGATTGAACGTTACACAAGACCCGAGATGGGCGCAATTTGGACAGAACAAAATAAATACCAAGCTTGGTTAGAGGTTGAAATTTTAGCATGTGAAGCTTGGGCGGAGATTGGCGATATTCCAAAAGAAGATGTAGCTAAAATTCGTGAAAATGCTTCATTTGATGTAAATCGTATTTTAGAAATTGAGAAAGAAACGCGTCATGACGTAGTAGCATTTACACGTGCTGTATCTGAAACACTTGGCGAAGAGCGTAAATGGGTGCACTACGGTTTAACTTCAACAGACGTGGTTGACACAGCCCTTTCTTATTTGATTAAACAAGCGAATGATATTTTACGAAAAGATATTGTGAATTTTATTGATATTATTGCAGCAAAAGCGAAAGAGCATAAACATACGGTTATGATGGGTCGTACACATGGTGTACATGCTGAACCAACAACGTTCGGTTTAAAATTAGGCTTATGGTATGAAGAAATGAAACGTAACTTAGAACGCTTTGAAGCAGCTGCCACAGTAATTGAAACAGGTAAAATGTCTGGTGCAGTTGGCACATATGCAAATATCGATCCACGCGTTGAACAATACGTATGTGATAAATTAGGGCTCGCAGCATCACCTATTTCTACACAAACATTACAGCGTGACCGCCATGCACAATATTTAGGCGCTCTTGCATTAATTGCAACATCAATTGAAAAATTCGCAACTGAAATTCGCGGATTGCAAAAGTCTGAAACACGAGAAGTAGAGGAAGCCTTTGCAAAAGGACAAAAAGGTTCATCTGCTATGCCGCATAAACGCAATCCAATCGGCTCTGAAAATATGGTTGGTATGTCACGTTTAATGCGTGGTTACATGGTAACAGCTTACGAAAACGTAGCGTTATGGCATGAGCGTGATATTTCACACTCATCTGCGGAACGAGTTATTTTACCGGATGCAACAATTACACTGAACTATATGTTAAACCGCTTCGGTAACATCGTGAAAAATTTAACAGTATTCCCTGAAAACATGAAACGTAATATGGGTCGTACATTTGGACTGATTTACTCACAAAGAATTTTATTAGCACTAATCGATAAAGGATTAGTACGTGAGGAAGCGTATGATACAGTTCAGCCATTAGCGATGCAGGCGTGGGACGAGCAAGTACAATTCCGTACATTAGTTGATGCAAGTGAAAAAATCACTTCTTATTTAACGAAGGAAGAGTTAGATCACTGCTTTGATTACAACTACCACTTACAGCATGTAGATATGATTTTTGAACGTCTTGGACTTAACTAATATTATTGAATCGATAGACAGTTAGTGCCACGACGGATGTTACGGGTTTTGAATCATACTTCAAGATTCAAAATCCATAACATCAATACGTCGAGGCGTATTTCATAATAATCTGGGGGAATGACGAAATGACGAAAGACCAACTTTTGTATGAAGGTAAAGCAAAAAAATTATATGCAACGGAAGATCCTACAATACTTTTAGTTGAATATAAGGATAGTGCAACAGCATTTAACGGTGAGAAAAAAGAGGAAATTGACGGGAAAGGCGTTTTAAATAATCGCATTACCTCATTAATTTTCGAAAAATTAAAAGCTAACGGAATTGCGTCACATTTCGTAAAACAATTATCTGCTACAGAACAGCTAGTGAAAAAGGTTGAAATCATTCCAATTGAAGTTGTTGTTCGTAACATAGCTGCAGGTAGCTTAGCAAAACGCCTTGGTTTAGAAGAAGGCACACCATTAAAGCGCCCAATCGTAGAATTCTATTATAAGGATGATGCATTAGGCGATCCATTTATTACAACGGAGCATATTGATGTACTTGACCTTGCAACATCAGAAGAAGTAACAGCGATGTATAACGGTGCATTAGCTGTGAACAAAGTATTGCAACCGATTTTTGCTGATGTGGATGTTACGCTAATTGACTTTAAACTTGAATTTGGCCGTGATACGAACGGAGATGTATTATTGGCTGATGAAATCTCACCAGATACATGCAGACTTTGGGATACAAAAACAAAGCAAAAGTTGGACAAAGATGTCTTTCGTCGAGACCTTGGTAATTTAACTGAAGTATACACTATTATTCTTTCTAGACTCGGAGGCAAATAACAATGAAAAAAGTTAAAATTTACGTAACATTACGTGAGAGTATTCTAGATCCACAAGGTTCAGCAGTACAAGGTTCTTTAGCGAAAATGGGCTACGGTGAAGTAGAAGATTTACGTATCGGTAAATATCTTGAACTAACTGTCGGAGATTCTGCGCGAGATATTGATACTCTAGTAAAAGAAATGTGTGAAAAAGTTTTAACAAATGTAGTAATTGAGGACTACCGTTACGAAGTCGAGGAGGCTAACTAATCATGAAATTCGCAGTACTCGTATTCCCTGGGTCAAACTGTGACATCGATATGTATCATGCGATTAAAGACGAACTAGGTGAAGAAGTAGAATATGTATGGCACGCAGAAACAGATTTAAGTGGCTTTGACGGTATTCTAGTACCAGGTGGCTTCTCTTATGGTGACTATTTACGTTGTGGCGCTATGGCAAACCAATCCAATATTATGGCAGAAGTAAAAAAAGCAGCAGATGCGGGTAAGCCAGTCTTAGGCGTTTGTAACGGGTTCCAAATTCTAACAGAAGCAGGCTTATTACCAGGTGCTTTACTTCGCAATAAAAACCTAAAATTCATGTGTCGTACAATACAGCTTAAAGTTGAAAACAACAATACATTATTCACAAATCAATATGAGCAAGGTCAAGTAATCAATATTCCAATCGCACACGGTGAAGGTAACTATTATTGTGACGAGGAAACATTACAAAAACTAAAAGATAACAATCAAATTGTGTTCACATACTCAGGAGAAAATCCAAACGGTTCTTTAGAAGATATCGCAGGGATTATTAACGAGCGCGGAAATGTATTAGGAATGATGCCTCACCCAGAACGAGCTGTCGATGCACTTGTGGGCGGAGCCGATGGTCTAGCAGTATTCAAATCAATTGTGAAGCAGTGGAGGGAAAATCATGTCAACAACTAAGTTTGAGCCAACAGCACAGCAAATTAAAGATGAAAAGCTATACGCTGGAATGGGGATGTCAGACGAAGAATTTGCAATGGTAGAAGGTATTCTCGGTCGCCTACCAAACTGGACAGAGACAGGTCTTTTCTCAGTAATGTGGTCTGAACACTGCTCATATAAAAATTCAAAACCAGTATTACGTAAATTCCCAACAAAAGGGCCACAAGTATTACAAGGTCCTGGTGAAGGCGCAGGGATTGTAGATATTGGTGATGAGCAAGCCGTTGTATTTAAAATGGAATCACATAACCACCCTTCGGCAATCGAGCCGTATCAAGGTGCAGCAACAGGTGTTGGTGGTATTATTCGCGACGTATTTTCAATGGGTGCCCGTCCAATTGCGATGCTAAACTCATTACGCTTCGGAGAGTTAAAATCAGCACGTGGTAAATATTTATTCGAAGAAGTAGTTGCTGGTATTGCTGGCTATGGTAACTGTATCGGGATTCCAACTGTTGGTGGCGAAATTCAATTCGACCCTTGCTACGAAGGTAATCCATTAGTAAACGCAATGTGCGTTGGGCTAATTGACCACAAGGATATTCAACGCGGTATTGCTGCGGGTGTAGGAAATACAGTGATGTACGTAGGAGCAAAAACAGGTCGTGACGGTATCCATGGAGCGACGTTTGCCTCTGAAGAATTAACAGAGGAATCAGAAAATCAACGTCCAGCTGTGCAAGTAGGGGACCCATTTATGGAAAAACTACTACTTGAAGCTTGTTTAGAAGTTGTAAAATCTGATGCGTTAGTGGGTATTCAAGATATGGGTGCTGCGGGTCTTACTTCATCTTCAGCAGAGATGGCTTCTAAAGCTGGTTCTGGTGTAGAAATGAACCTAGATTTAGTACCACAACGTGAAACAGGTATGACTGCATATGAGATGATGCTATCTGAATCTCAAGAACGTATGTTACTAGTCGTGAAAAAAGGTCGCGAAGATGAAATTAAAGCGATTTTCGATAAATATGATTTAGATGCAGTAGCAATTGGTGTTGTAACAGATGATAAAATGCTGCGTTTACTGCACAAAGGTGAAGTTGTGGCGAATGTACCAGCAGATGCATTAGCAGAAGATGCGCCAGTTTATCATAAGCCATCTGCTGAGCCTGCATACTACGCACAGTTCCAAGCAATGGACAATGCAGAACCAGTTGTAACAGATTATAAAGAAACGTTAAACGCATTGTTAAAAGCACCTACGATTGCTTCAAAAGAATGGGTTTACGATCAATACGATTATCAAGTTCGTACATCAACAGTTGTGGCACCTGGTTCAGATGCTGCAGTTATCCGTGTACGTGGCACAAATAAAGGTCTTGCGATGACTACAGACTGTAACTCTCGCTACATTTACCTTGATCCTGAAGTGGGCGGGGCGATTGCAGTAGCAGAAGCAGCGCGTAATATTGTCGCAACGGGTGGTACACCACTTGCTATTACAGACTGCTTAAACTTTGGTAATCCAGAGAAACCAGAAATTTTCTGGCAAATTGAAAAATCTGCCGATGGTATTTCAGCAGCATGTACTGCACTCAATGCACCAGTAATCGGTGGTAACGTTTCTTTATACAATGAACGTTCCGGAGAAGCAGTTTATCCAACACCAACAATCGGTATGGTAGGTCTAATCGAAGACTTAGCACATGTAACAACGCAAGATGTGAAAGCAGCTGGCGATGTAGTATTTGTTATCGGTGAAACGAATACTGAATTTGGTGGTTCAGAGCTTCAAAAATTATTAAATAACGGTGTCATCTCAGGACAAGCACCTGCTATTAACCTAGAAGTAGAAGCAGCTCGTCAACAAGCATTGTTGAAAGCAATTAAAGCTGGACTTGTACAATCTGCACATGACGTAGCAGAAGGTGGTCTTGCTGTAGCACTTGCAGAAACGACATTTGGTGCACAAGGCTTAGGTATTGATGTGACACTAACAGGCTCTGCAACAACGGCTTTATTCAGTGAAACACAATCCCGTTTCGTTGTAACAGTCAAAGAAGAAAATGCAGCTGCATTTGTAGAAACTGTAAAAGATGCACAAAAAATCGGTGTCGTAACAAACGATGCGCTTGTTAAAATCAACGGTGACAACGGTGTGCTTGTAGAAGGTACAGTGGAGGAATTCCGTTCTAATTGGAAAGGAGCAATCCCATGCTTGCTGAACTCAGAGGCTTAAACGAAGAATGTGGGGTGTTTGGTATTTGGGGTAACCCAAATCCAGCACACCTTAGTTATTACGGGCTTCATGCTCTTCAACACCGTGGACAAGAAGGTGCTGGTATCGTCGTTTCTGACGGTCTACACCTACGCGCGGTGAAAGGCGAAGGATTAGTAAATGATGTTTTCAACGAAGAGAAATTAAAAGCAGTGGACGGAAAAGCGGCAATTGCCCATGTTCGTTATACGACTGCTGGCGGTGGCGGAATCGAAAATGTACAGCCATTACTATTTCATTCATCAACAGGTAGCCTTTCAATTGCTCATAACGGTAACTTAGTCAATGCGACACACTTAAAACAGTATTTAGAGCGTCAAGGTAGTATTTTTCACTCTAGCTCAGATACAGAAGTGTTAGCGCATCTTATTAAGAAAAGCTCGCATTCACCATTCCGAGCAAAGGTGAAAAATGCCCTTTCGTTATTAAAGGGAGCGTATTCATTCTTAATTATGACCAAAGATGAAATGCTTGTTGCACGTGATCCACATGGTCTACGTCCTCTATCTCTTGGAAAACTAGGAGACGGTTGGGTTGTTGCTTCTGAAACTTGTGCTTTTGATTTAATAGGAGCAGAGTTTATACGTTCTGTGGAACCAGGTGAATTATTAATAATAAACGATGAAGGTGTAAAATCAGATCGTTTTGCAGATATGGAAAATCGCGCAATGTGTGCGATGGAGTATGTATACTTAGCACGTCCTGATTCAGATATTGATGGCATTAATGTGCATATGGCACGTAAACGTATGGGGAAACAACTCGCACGTGAATGCGCACATATTGAAGCGGATGTCGTAACTGGTGTACCTGACTCAAGTATTTCAGCAGCAATTGGCTTTGCTGAAGAAAGCGGTATTCCATATGAGCTAGGGTTAATAAAGAACCGCTATGTTGGTCGTACATTCATTCAACCGACCCAAGAATTGCGTGAACGTGGTGTAAAAATGAAGCTGTCACCTGTTGTGCAAGTTGTCAAAGGGAAACGCGTTATAATGGTGGATGATTCGATTGTTCGTGGTACAACATCACGCCGTATTGTCAAAATGCTAAAGGATGCAGGTGCAGCAGAGGTGCATGTTGTTATTTCTTCTCCACCAATGACGGACCCTTGTTATTACGGTATTGATACTTCGACACATGAAGAGCTGATTGCTTCAAGTCATAGTGTGGATGAAATAAGAGACGCAATTGGTGCTGATTCACTAACATTCCTTTCAGTTGAAGGCATGGTCGAAACGATCGCACGTCCATTTGAGGATGAAAATAAAGGTCTTTGCTTAGCATGTTTTACAAGCAAATACCCAACAGAAATTTTCCCAGATACAATCTTACCACACGAAAAAGAACTGTTACGCTAAGTGTATGTTAATCAATAAAGCCTTGTTGGAGTACCCACATTCAAACGATGTTGGGTATCCTCTAAAGGTGAAAATGACATTGAGTTAGGATTGATATTCCCAGCATGATGTTGAACATAATTTTGTACAACTCTCTATATGTAAAAGTTAGGGACTTGTGCTGAATTAATTTAAAGGAGGATCTCTGCATGTCAAAAGCATATGAACAAGCAGGTGTAAATATTGAAGCGGGCTACGAAGCTGTTAAACGAATGAAGTCTCACGTTGAACGTACGAATCGACTAGGCGTGATGGGTACATTTGGAGGCTTTGGTGGTATGTTTGACTTGTCAGAACTAAATCTTAAAGAACCTGTTTTAATTTCAGGGACAGATGGTGTTGGGACAAAATTAAAATTAGCTTTCATGGTAGACAAACACGATACAATTGGCGTGGACTGTGTTGCTATGTGTGTAAACGATATTGTAGCGCAAGGTGCAGAACCACTTTACTTTTTAGATTACGTGGCACTTGGTAAAGCAGAACCAGCGAAAATCGAACAAATCGTCAAAGGTGTTGCAGATGGCTGCGTGCAATCTGGTGCTGCTTTAATCGGTGGTGAGACTGCGGAAATGCCAGGTCTTTATGAAGAAGATGAGTATGATTTAGCAGGATTTGCTGTAGGCGCTTGTGAAAAATCAGCAATTGTAACAGGTGAAAAAATCGTTGAAGGTGATGTGCTTGTTGGATTAGCGTCAAGTGGCGTCCATTCGAACGGCTATTCATTAGTGCGCAAAATCGTGTTTGCTGACAACGGCTATGCAGTGGATGCAGTTGTTGAAGGCTTCGAAGATTTAGGCCCAATCGGTGAAGCACTGTTAGTCCCAACTAAATTATATGCAAAACCAGTTCTAGCAGCATTAAAAGCGGCAGATGTACATGGTTGTGCACATGTAACAGGTGGCGGCTTCTATGAGAACTTACCACGTATGATGCCAGAAGGCTTAGCAACAGAAATTGACCTAGGTTCTTGGCCGGTTCTTCGTATTTTCGAATTTTTAAAAGAAAAAGGTCAGCTTGAAGATAAGGATTTATATAATGTCTTTAATATGGGCATTGGTTTCGTATTGGCTGTACCAGCAGCAGAAGCAGATAAAGTCATTGCTACAGCAGAAGCAAATGGTGAAAAAGCATACAAAATCGGTCGCGTTGTGAAAGGCGAGGGCGTTGTATTTAACGGCTCACATGATGGGAGCTTAGTGTAATGACTGCACCAGTAAAAATTGCCGTCTTTGCTTCAGGGAGCGGCAGTAATTTTCAAGCAATTCAAGAAGCGATTGAACGTGGCGAACTACATGCTAAAGTGGAGCTTGTTGTGACAGATAAGCCTGCTGCATTTGTTGTGACGCGTGCTGAAAAATTTGGTATCCCCGTCCTAGCTTTAAATCCAAAAGAATTTGCATCGAAAGCAGACTACGAAACGGCGATTATTGAAGCCTTACGTGAATGTGGTGTGCAGTGGATTGTACTTGCAGGGTATATGCGTCTAATTAGCGAAGTATTATTGGCGGCATATCCACAGCGTATTGTGAATATCCACCCTTCATTGTTACCATCCTTCCCAGGAAAAGATGCTATTGGACAAGCAATCGAACATGGTGTGAAAGTGACGGGTGTTACAGTGCATTTTGTAGATGAAGGCATGGATACAGGGCCTATTATTGCACAGGCTGCCGTTGCTGTTATCGAAGGTGATCGTGAGGCAACTGAAATGGCCATTCATCAGCAAGAGCATGTGTTATATACAAAAGCATTACAACAATTATTAAAGTAATGGATTGGTAGGTAGTTAGGTTTGGCTCATTGTAACAGGAAACGTTATTTGTTCCTGTAAGATTCGCTCAAATCATGATGAACTCCGCTCAAGTAGAACGAGTCGTTCAATTAGCACCTAACGCCGCTAAATCAAGATGGATCGATAATTCGTGGTTTTACACGAGACAAATTAGGAGGATTTCGTTGTGACAAAACGTGCATTAATCAGTGTTTCCAATAAAGATGGTATTTTAGAATTTGCAAAAGAATTAGTGGCATTAGGTTATGAAATTTTATCAACTGGTGGTACCAAAAAAATGTTACAGGACAATAATGTCGCAGTAACAGCAGTGGATGAAGTAACAAAATTCCCAGAAATTTTAGATGGGCGTGTAAAAACTTTAAATCCAATGATCCACGGTGGACTATTAGGGAAATTCGATGATGCTTCTCATCAAGCGCAAATGAATGAGCATGGAATTGAACCAATTGAAATTGTTTGTGTTAATCTTTACCCGTTTGTTGAAACAATTTCAAAGCCTAATGTAACATGGGATGATGCCATCGAAAATATTGATATTGGTGGTCCAACAATGCTACGTTCAGCAGCTAAAAATCATCAATATGTAACAGTCATTGTAGATAGCAATGACTATGCAACTGTATTAGAAGAACTGAAAGCAACGGGTGCTACAACGATTGAAACGCGTCGTAAGCTAGCAGCAAAAGTTTTCCGTCACACAGCAGCGTATGATTCTTATATTTCCAATCACTTAACAGAGGAAGCATTCCCTGAAAGCTTAACGCTTACTTATGAATTAAAGCAAAACTTACGTTACGGTGAAAATCCTCATCAAAAAGCAGCGTTTTATCAAAAACGTCTTGGTTCGGATTTCTCATTAGCTTATGCTACGCAATTGCACGGAAAAGAATTATCATACAATAACATTCAAGATGGTAATGCCGCACTTCAAATCGTCAAAGAATTTGAAATGCCTGCAGCAGTTGCTGTAAAGCATATGAATCCTTGTGGTGTTGGTACAGGTGTAACGTTAGAAGAAGCTTTTGACAAAGCATATGCAGCCGATCCTACATCTATTTTTGGTGGAATTATTGCATTGAACATGGAAGTAGATGCGGCAACGGCAGAAAAGTTAAGCCATATTTTCTTAGAAATAATTATTGCGCCATCTTTCACGCAAGAAGCATTAGACATTCTTACACAAAAGAAAAATATTCGCTTATTAACAATTCCATTTGAGCAAGCTAAAAAAGATCAATTTAACGTTGTCTCTGTTGAAGGTGGCTTACTTGTACAAGAGCCAGATAGCTATGGCTTTGGTGATGCAGACATTAAAGTCGTGACAGATAGAGAGCCTACTGACAAAGAATGGGAAGCATTACAACTTGGCTGGGCTGTAGTTAAACATGTGAAATCAAATGCAATCGTTGTAACAGATTCTCAAATGACATTAGGTGTTGGCGCTGGTCAAATGAACCGTGTAGGTGCTGCGAAAATCGCTTTCGAACAAGCTGGCGATAAAGCAAAAGGTGCAGCTTTAGCATCTGACGCATTCTTCCCTATGAGTGATACAGTAGAAGCTGCTCATGCGGCAGGAATTACAGCCATTATTCAACCAGGTGGCTCTATTAAAGACCAAGATTCGATTGATAAAGCAAATGAGTACGGCATTGCAATGGTGTTTACAGGCGTACGTCACTTCAAGCATTAATCATCGCTATATAAAAATATACAAATAATAAAGGGTTTGTCCTAATAAGGAAAATAGTATACTGGGAGCGTTTCTAGTATACTATTTTTTCTATAAAAGCATATAAATGCTCTAACTCACATGAGATTCGAAGGATTTACTTAGAGCCGCTTATTAGACAGCTCTTACTCTTAAAGAGGAGGATTCACTAATTATGAACGTATTAGTTATAGGAAGTGGCGGTCGTGAGCATGCAATTGCCAAACAATTTAGCATTTCTCCGTCCGTAAAAAAAGTATTCGTAGCGCCAGGTAATGATGGGATGCGAGAAGATGTAGAAGTTGTTGCAATTGACACAATGGATTTTGCAGGACTTGCACAATTTGCAAAAGAAAACGAAGTAGATTTAACATTTGTTGGTCCAGAGCAACCACTTGCAGAAGGGATTGTTGATTTCTTTACGCAACGTGGCTTACGCGTATTTGGTCCAACGAAGGCAGCAGCGCAAATTGAAAGTAGTAAATCATATGCCAAAGATATTATGAATAAATATCATATTCCTACGGCTGCACATGCAACATTTACAGAATCAGAAAAAGCGATTGACTATATTAAAGCCCAAGGTGCACCAATTGTTATTAAGGCAGATGGCCTAGCGGCTGGTAAAGGTGTAGTAGTAGCTATGACAGAAGAAGAAGCGATTGATGCCGTACAGGATATGATCGGGAATCAGCGTTTCGGGGAGTCTTCATCTCGTGTCGTGATTGAAGAATTCCTTGATGGTGAAGAATTCTCCTTTATGTCTTTTGTACATAAAGGACAAATTTATCCAATGGTGATTGCTCAAGACCATAAACGGGCATATGACGGCGATAAAGGGCCAAACACAGGTGGCATGGGTGCATATTCTCCTGTTCCACAAATATCGCAGGACGTAGTGGATGTCGCCTATCGAACAGTAGTTGAGCCGACTGTTAAAGGAATGGAAGCAGATGGGGTATCATTTACGGGTATTTTGTACGCAGGTCTCATTTTAACAAAAACGGGTCCTAAAGTAATCGAATTCAATGCGCGCTTTGGTGATCCAGAAACGCAAGTCGTCCTTCCACGCATGCAATCCGATTTCGGTGCCTTTATGAACGCATTAATGGAGGAAAAACCATTTGATTTGCAATGGTCAAATGAAGCGATGTTAGGTGTTGTTATTGCTGCTGAAGGATATCCTGGTGATGTGGAAAAAGGAAATGCGTTACCGAACTTAGAAACATTATCAGCTTCACATGCAGTCTACCATGCAGGTACGAAGTTTGTAGATGGAAAGTATGTAGGGAATGGTGGGCGTGTTTTACTTGTCGCTGCAAAAGCATCTACCTTACAAGAAGCACAAGAAAAAGTGTATGCTGGTATTGCCACAGTTGAATGGAACAACTTCTTCTATCGCAAAGATATTGGCTGGCGTACATTTAAATAACATTTACAAATATTTTTCATAGACTTTTCATTTCTCTAAAAAGTAAGGAGCCGTCTCAAATTTGTATTGAGACGGCTTCTTTGACTAAGAAGGATTTTGTGCTTTTGTTGTAGAATTTTTACTGTCCGAGGAATGTTGGTTTGAAGTGCTGGTGTCAGATGAGTTAGAAGAACTTGCAGTTATATCTGACGAGTTACCAGTAATCGCAGAGGAGAAATCCTTCATAAGCTTACCAATTTGTTCAGAGGACATTGGATTTTGTTCAGAAGACATAGAATTTTGCCCACTGAACATACTTTGCATAGAGGTGTTCATGGCAGTTTCCACATTTGAGTTTAACATTGCCTTTGCAGGACAATATTTAAAAATACCCTCAGCCATTTTCATTGCCCCTAATGCGATCATCAGTCGACTTTTCAAACAGTTAGGATTTCTTGAAACTTTAGCGATACCAAATGCCGTCATACTTGTGCCAAGGGCAAAGCGGCAAAAGGCATTTTTATCACTAAGATTTGCTTGTTGCATCATATCGTTTCCTCCTTTAGTCATAGTGGAAAAAATAAAGCGGGGTGCACTTTGCTTTATGAAAGTGCTGTGTTACGATTGAAACAAGATGATTGCATAAAGCATTATTTTGCTTCATGTTGCAGATAATCTGAAATGAAGATGTACATGGCTCGGATTTTGAAAGGCGTCAACTTGTGAGTCCTATTCAAAATGCGAACGCCAATACATCCATATGCACAATGAATGCAAAAGCGTTTATGCAGTAGTAGTATGTGAATTCAAATAGGAATTACACAATGAAATTTTACGCAAATTAGGAAGGAGCGATTTACATGGATCCGGTATGGAAAATTACGGAATTGCGTCAGCATTTAGCTGTTATAGATGGCAAAAAATCGCCTAATATTGTCTTAAAAAATGCACGTTATTTACATAGCATGCTGAAACAATGGGTGATAGGGAATATTTGGATTTCAGGAGACCGTATCGTTTATGCGGGAGAAAAAATGCCTCCATTAATAGATGGAACAGAAATAGTGGATTGTTCGGATAAAACGATTGTACCTGGCTACATTGAACCACATGTTCATCCGTTCCAGTTGTATCATCCTCAATCCTTTGCTGATTTTTGTGGGCAACTTGGAACTACAGCTTTTATATCGGATAATTTAAGCTTCGTCTTATCTTTAGAAAACAAGAAAGCGTTTTCAATATTAGATGACTTAAAGAAATTACCGTTTTCGTTTTATTGGTGGACGCGCTTTGATTCACAAACTGAAATGGAGCAAGAGGAAGAAATTTTTTCAAACACTTCTATTTTAGAATGGTTAGAACGTGACGATGTATTGTTAGGTGGAGAGCTAACGGGTTGGCCACGCTTACTACATGGTGATGATTTAATGCTTTATCGCATGCAAATGGCGAAAGGATATGGCAAAAAGATTGAAGGTCATTTTCCAGGCGCATCAGAGCGCACTTTAGCGCGGATGAAATTACTTGGTGCAGATGGAGACCACGAAGCCATGACGGTGGAAGAAGTAGAACGTCGTATTATGCAAGGATTTGCGGTAACGCTTCGTCATTCTTCGATTCGTCCAGATTTACCAAATCTATTGAAAGGAATCGTAGAAAAACAACTACCGATATTCGACCATCTCATGATGACAACGGATGGCTCAACGCCTTCATTCCATCAGGATGGTGTGATGGATAAATGTATTCAAGTCGCATTAGATGCAGGAGTTTCACCAATCGATGCTTACCAAATGGCATCCTACAATGTTGCGCGTTATTACAATATGTCAAACTTACATGGTTTTATTGCGACGGGACGCTTTGCCTCACTAAATATTCTACAAGATGAATATCATCCAATACCGGAAAGTGTACTATCAAAAGGTGTTTGGTTAAAGCGTGATGGCGAACGGGTGCATCGTTTTGCTGACATAGATTATTCAGCAATTCCTTCTTTTGATTTGGACTTTTCGCTAACTTCTCATGATTTCCAATTTTCAATGCCATTTGGAATTGAATTAGTGAATGACGTTATAACGAAACCTTATAATTCATTGATTACACGAGAAGGGCAGCTTGCAAACCATGATGAAAGTTATTTAATGCTGATTAATCGAAATGGTAACTGGCATGTTAATACGATGATTAAAGGTTTTGCCACAAACGTTCAAGGTTTTGCCTCCTCCTATTCAAATACTGGGGATATTTTGCTTATCGGGAAAAATAAAGACGATATGCAAAAGGCATTTGAAGAGATGAAGGCAATGCGTGGAGGCATTGTGCTTGTAGAAAAAGGAGAGGTCGTAGCATCTGTTCCGTTAACTATCGGTGGTATTCTGTATCAAGGGAATATGGAGGAACTGACAGTGAAAGAGCTTGATTTAAAACAAGCATTGGCAGAACGTGGCTATCGTTTAGGAGACGCCATTTATACTTTGCTATTTTTACAATCTACACATTTGCCGTATATTCGAATAACACCAAAAGGGATTTTTGATGTCCTGAAGAATAAATTATTATTACCAGCAGTAATGCGGTAGTTAAAGTAGTACAATTTATGTAGCGCCAGAGCACCAGCAAGTAGACATTACATCAGAGCGGCATTGACTAAAGGAGAGTAATGCAAGTGTTAAAATCAAAAAAACTACTAGTTGGCTTAGCATTAAGCGCCTTGTTCATCGGTGGATGTTCAAAAGATGCGTCTGAATCAGATGAGGGAGCAACGAAAGTAGATGACAAGCCAGCTATCGAAGAGCCTGCAAAGCAAGAGACATTTGTGGCTCCGTTAACAGGAGAGAGTGTTAAAGAAGAAGTAACACAGCGTCCAATTATAGTAACCATTAATAATCATCCTGCCGCACGCCCTCAATCAGGTTTGGCATCAGCAGATATTATTTATGAAATGCTAGCAGAAGGAGATGTTACGCGTTTACTAGCAGTCTATCAAAGCGATTTACCAGAAAACATTGGCCCAGTACGAAGTGCACGTTCATATTTTGTAGATATGGCAAAAGGTTTTGGGGCATTTTATGTTGCACATGGCTACAGTCCAGAGGCAAAATCAATGCTTAGCAATAATGTCGTGGATAATATAAATGGTATGAATTACGATGGTACACTGTTTAAACGCTCGAATGATCGCGTAGCGCCACATAACTCTTATATTACCTCTGAAAATATATTAAAAGGTGCCGAAAAAGTAGGCGCTTCAATGAATTACAGTGAAAAAGTGCATCAGGCTTTTTATGAAGCCGATGAACGTGGTAAAATAGGCGTTGAAACAAGTCAAGTTGACATTAGCTATGGGAATAGTAATTATTTCCACAATACGTATGTGTACGATCATCAAACAAATCGTTATGGACGACAATCGGCAGGCGTGGAAACGAAAGATATGTTGACAGGCGAAGCATTATCATTTGCAAATGTTTTATTTTTTGAAATGAATCACCAAACAATTGATAATGTAGGTCGTCAAGATATTGATTTAACCTCTGGTGGAAATGCGTATGTATTTCAAAATGGTTATTTAAGAGAAGTAAAATGGGCTAATATCGATGGATTACCAATGGCTGTCGAAGAATCTGGTGACCTAGTAAAGCTCGTTCCAGGAAAGTCATGGATTCATTTCGTACCAGCTTCACCAGGGTTACAAGCAATGGTGAAAACGCAGCCTTAAGAGGGAGGAAAACTGTATGCAAATCGAAAAAATTCGAGGGCATCAAACAGATCAGTTATTTAAAGCAGTACTAGAACTGAAGGACATTGAAGAATGCTATAAATTTTTTGATGATTTATGTACGATTAGTGAAATTCAATCACTAGCACAACGCTTTGAGGTAGCACATTTATTACGTTTAAAGAAAACCTATGAATCCATTAAAAAGGAGACAGGGGCAAGTACTGCAACAATTTCTCGTGTACGTCGCTGCTTTGATTATGGTAACGATACATATGATGAAATGTTAGGTCGTTTGTATCCAGATGAAAAGCCGTTTCAAGCACCAAAAGAATAGTAGGTAAGAGGCTGGGTAGAGTTTCTGCTCAGTCTTTTATATTTTTTTGTAGAGAGCCATAAGCTATACTTGTAAACGAATAGATAGAAAATGATAGGTGGTAAAATAGATGGATTATTTAGAGTGGAGACATGTGTTCAAGTTAGACCCAGCAAAGGACATATCGGATGAAGCACTAGAAAAAATTTGTGAATCTGGAACGGATGTTATTTTGGTTGGCGGCACAGATGGCGTAACATTAGATGGCGTATTGGATTTGCTTGTCCGTGTGCGTCGCTTTGAAGTACCAATAGCGCTGGAAATTTCAACAATTGATGCAGTAACGCCTGGCTATGACTATTATTTTATTCCAACGGTGTTAAATAGTGATGACCCAAAATGGATTAAAAATTTACACCATGAGGCTATTAAAGAATATGGAGATATTATGGTTTGGGATGAGTTAGTAGCTGAAGGGTATTGTATTTTAAATCCAAATTGTAAAGTTGCAGAAGTAACACAAGCGAATACCGATTTATCGACGGATGATGTAGTGGCCTATGCACGAATGGCAGAAAACTTCTTCAAACTGCCTGTATTTTATTTAGAATATAGCGGAGAATATGGCGATATTGAAATCGTGCGTGCGGTGAAAAGTGAATTGCAAAATACAAAGCTCTTTTACGGTGGTGGCATAACTTCTTCTAAGCAAGCTGCTGAAATGGCACAAGTTGCTGATACTGTGGTTGTTGGAAATATTATATATGAGGATTTAAAAGCTGCACTTTCGACTGTTAAGGCTGTAAAAAATGCGATATAATTAAGAACAAATGTTTGTAAGGCGGTGCGAAATGGAGCATTTAACAAAAAACTTATTAGTAGGTATGAACCCCGAACAGGAAAAAGCAGTGAAAACAACTGAAGGGCCATTGCTTATTATGGCAGGCGCTGGTTCGGGCAAAACGAGAGTACTAACACATCGTATTGCGTACTTAATCATAGAAAAAGAAGTATACCCATCAAAGATTTTAGCGATTACGTTCACGAATAAGGCTGCTCGTGAAATGAGAGAGCGGATAGATGGTATTCTCGGAAATGGAACGGGCGACAGCATGTGGGTATCCACATTTCACTCGATGTGTGTACGCATTTTGCGCCGTAATATCGAGCAACTAGGTATTTCACGCAACTTCTCGATTTTAGATTCGACAGATCAGCTATCAGTTATTAAAAATGTTTTAAAAGATGAAAATATTGACCCTAAGCGTTTTGAACCACGTGCTATTTTAAATGCGATAAGTTCAGCAAAAAATGAATGCATAACTGCAGATGAATATGCAGCGCAAATCAATGAACATAATCCGTATGAAAAAACGGTTGCCCGTGTTTATAAAGGCTATGAAAAAAGATTACGACGCAATCAGTCACTAGATTTTGATGATTTAATCATGACAACGATTACCTTATTTAAACGAGTACCTGAAGTATTAGAATACTATCAAAATAAATTTCAATATATTCATGTTGACGAATATCAAGATACTAATAAATCGCAATATTTATTAGTGCAATTACTTGCGAAAAAATTTAAAAATATTTGTGTCGTAGGGGATTCGGACCAATCCATTTATCGTTGGCGAGGGGCTGATATTGGCAATATCTTATCGTTCGAAAAAGATTATCCAAATGCTAAGGTCATTATGTTAGAGCAAAATTATCGCTCTACAAAGCGCATCCTCCAAGCGGCAAATGACGTCATTCAAAATAATACAAGCCGTTATCCGAAAGAGCTGCGCACAGAAAATGCACATGGTGAAAAAATTGCTTTATATAAAGCATATAATGAGCAGGAAGAAGCGCAGTTTGTCGTGCAAACAATCCAACAGCTTATGGAGAAGGAAAATCGTTCATTTGATGATTTCGCCATCTTATACCGTACAAATGCACAGTCTCGTGTGATGGAAGAAGTGCTTGTGAAGTCCAATATGGCGTATCAAATTGTGGGTGGTACAAAATTCTATGACCGTAAAGAAATAAAGGATTTATTGGCGTATTTACGTCTAATCGCCAACAATGACGATGATTTATCGCTTGCGCGTATTATCAACGAACCGAAGCGTAGTATTGGTGCTACCTCATTTGAAAAAATGGCACGCTATGCAATTGATCAGGATCGCTCCATTTTTGATGCGATGAATGATCTAATCTTTATGGGACTAACAGGAAAAGCAGCTGCTTCAGCAGAACATTTTTATGCCATGATTAAAGGTTTTACGGAAATGCAAAATTACTTATCTGTGACGGAAATCGTGGAACAAGTAATTGAGAAGTCAGGCTATCGTGCGATGTTACAAAACGAAAAGTCCATTGAAGCGGAAAGTCGTTTAGAAAATATTGAGGAATTTTTATCTGTAACAAAAGCGTTTGAAGAACGCAGTGAAGATAAGAGCTTAATCGCCTTTTTGACGGACTTAGCTCTTATTGCTGATATCGATGCGCTCGACAAGGAAGATGCATCAAAAGGAAATATTATTTTAATGACGATGCATGCCGCAAAAGGATTAGAATTCCCCGTCGTTTTCATTATTGGCATGGAAGAAAATATTTTCCCTCACTCTCGTTCTTTAGATGACAACGATGAAATGGAAGAGGAACGACGACTGGCATATGTTGGAATTACACGGGCAGAGGAACGGTTGTATTTAACATGTGCACAATCTCGTACGATTTTTGGTCGTTCAAGCTTTAACAATGCTTCCCGTTTCTTACGTGAAATTTCAGAGGACATTTTAGAGTCAATTTCCAAAGGTGGTTCAAAACCTGAAGTACCATTTGCATCAAGTAATCGCTCGTCTAGTGGGTATTCAAAACGCACACTTGGCTCGCACCAGCATACACAACCAGCAACTGCACGCCTGCAAGCAACTGGAGGCGACCAATTCGGTTGGAAGGCTGGGGATAAAGCGATTCATAAAAAATGGGGAACAGGTATGGTTGTTAGCGTAAAAGGTGAAGGTGATAGTACAGAACTTGATATCGCATTTCCACAACCAATCGGTATTAAGCGACTATTGGCGCAATTTGCACCTATTGAAAAAGCGTAAGCGGAGGAACTTAAATGAATGAAATTGAACAGCGCATAGCAGAGTTAAATAAATTATTGCATGAATATGGGCATGCGTATTACGTGCTAGATAATCCTCTAGTTGCAGATAGTGTATATGACCAACTATTACATGAACTCATTGCATTAGAAGAGGCGAATCCTTCACTTATTTATCCTGATTCTCCGACACAGCGTGTAGGTGGTGCAATCGTAGAAGGATTTAAAAAAGTGACGCATGATTATCCGATGCTAAGTCTGTCAAACGCATTTAATGAAGCAGACTTACAAGAGTTTGACCGTAAAATTCGTCAAGCAATCGGCGATCGCTTTTCTTATGTTTGCGAATTAAAAATAGATGGTCTTGCTATTTCTTTAAAATATGAGAATGGCGTTTTTGTGCAAGGAGCTACACGCGGTGATGGCGTTGTAGGTGAAGATATAACGGCAAATTTAAAAACGATTCGTGCTGTGCCACTGCGCTTAAAAGAACCAATTACGATTGAAGTACGTGGCGAAGCCTATATGCCTAAAAAATCATTTGAAAAATTGAATGCCCAGCGAGCGGAAAATGGCGAAGAATTATTTGCAAATCCTCGCAATGCCGCTGCTGGCTCATTGCGTCAATTAGATCCTAAAATTGCTGCAAGTCGTCAATTATCAACCTTTATCTATGCAATTGGGGGAGATGGTGAGGCGTACGGAATTGATGGACATGGCGAAATGCTAGATTATTTAGAAGGAATCGGCTTCCCTTCAAATAAGGAGCGTCAACGTTGCGCGTCCATTGAGGAAGTATTGTCCTTTATTGAATATTGGACAGAAAACAGACCGAATTTAGCCTATGAAATTGATGGTATTGTTATCAAAGTCGACCGTTTTGCACAGCAAGATGAACTCGGCTATACGGCAAAAAGTCCAAGATGGGCAATTGCCTACAAATTCCCAGCAGAAGAAGTTGTCACAACATTACTTGATATTCATTTAACAGTAGGGCGCACTGGCGTTGTCACACCAACTGCGATTTTAGCACCCGTACTGGTAGCTGGAACTACAGTGCAACGCGCCTCCCTACACAATGAAGATTTAATTCGCGAGAAGGATATTCGCATTGGAGATACCGTCATTATCCGAAAAGCTGGGGATATTATTCCTCAAGTAGTCGGGGTATTATTAGAGCAACGTCCAGAAGATTCAATTCCTTACGAAATGCCGGCAAATTGCCCGGTATGTGATAGTGAGCTTATTCGAATTGAGGGGGAGGTTGCCTTACGCTGTGTGAATCCAGCTTGTTTTGCCCAAATTGCAGAGAGCATCAAGTACTTTGTTTCCCGTAACGCCATGAATATTGATGGGCTTGGAGAGAAAGTTGTCGAGCAACTGTTGCGCGCTGATTTAATTCATGATGTATCCGATTTATATCAGTTAACAGTAGAGCAATTAGTAGAGTTGGAACGAATGGGTGAGAAATCAGCAACCAACCTAGTGAAAGCTATTCAAGCATCTAAGGACAATTCGATGGAACGTCTATTGATTGGGTTAGGAATACGACATGTTGGAGAGAAGGCAGCGAAAATCGTGTCAGAGGAATTTGAGACGATGGAGGCGGTGATGGCTGCATCTGAAGAACAACTTGTTGCGATTCATGAAATTGGCGATAAAATGGCCTCGTCGCTCGTTGAGTATTTTGCTAATGAAGATGCTCGTGCTGTTATTACGCGACTTGCTGAAGCGGGTGTCAATATGACGTATAAAGGCAAAAAGGTGGAAGTAATCGTTGGAGACAATCCATTCGCAGGGAAAACAATCGTATTAACTGGTAAACTTGAGCAATTGACACGGAACGATGCAAAGGCGAAAATAGAAGAGTTAGGTGGAATTGTCACAGGCAGTGTTAGTAAGAAAACAGACCTTGTTATTGCTGGTTCGGATGCGGGTTCCAAACTAACGAAAGCACAACAACTAGGCATTGAAATTTGGAACGAAGATGACCTAATTGAGCAACTGACTTAACATCATTTAAAGTAAAGTTTCATAACGCAAGAAAACAGTAAAGCATGAAGAATATTTGCGCCCAAAAATTAGTGGCGTCAAATATAATTTGTCCAAGACGAATCTGATATTAGTAAAGGGGTACTAACATAATGAAGTCATTTCGACTCATTCCAGCAATTGTAGCTGCTGCAATGCTAGTCGGCTGTGTGCCTTCGAATAAGAAGGAGACAGAGCTTACACAGGAAACGCAACAGGAAAAAGCGGAAACAACGATTATTCCTAGTCTACAGATTGATGAATCTTTTTATAAAACACTCATTCCATATAAAGAAAGTGCAAGCCGTGGATTAGTTGTTTCGAATATTTACACAAAGTATGATATGAAGGAAGTTGAAACAGGGCTAATGCGTCTTTCTCAAAATGAGTTTGACACAGAAAATTATTATTTCCAAGAAGGGCAATATTTAGCTGAAAGCACAGTAAGCTCCTGGTTAGCGCGTAGTTCACAAACGGAGGATGGGTTAAACCCTCCGACAACAGACGCCATGACGCCAGAAGAACGTGCAACAAAAGCGCCTGTTTATTTGGCCCATATTGTAGAGCAAAACTACTTAAAGAAAACGGATGATAACAAAGTAAAACTAGGTGGTATTTCCATCGGGCTCGCTTTGAATTCTATTTATTATTATCAGAAAGAACAATATGGGGAGTATTACGAGGAGCCTATTCCGGAGTCTGCTCTTATTGAACAAGGCAAAAAGATGGCGGCTGAAATCGTTTCCCGTATGCGTACACGTGATGAACTAAAAGATGTACCGATTGTCGTTGGGCTATTTAAACAGCGAGCGCGCAATGAAATAATTCCAGGTACGTATTTTACTTATGGTGTTGCCAAAGAAGGGCAAAATGATATTGGCGATTGGCAGGCGCTTGATGAAGAATATGTGATGTTCCCTACAGATGACACACATGATGCTTATCGAGATGTAAGTAATAATTTTAAAAACTTCAAACAAGATGTTGATAAATATTTTTCTAACTATACAAGTGTAATTGGCACTGGCTTCTATCAAAATAAAAAAATACAAAAGCTCTCAATTGAAATTCCAATCCAATTTTTCGGCACGGCTGAAATTATAGGTTTTACACAATATTTGACGGGCGTCCTTATCAATCAATTTGATAATATTAATGTCGAAGTGAGCATTACATCGGTTAATGGTCCAGAAGCTTTAATTATGAAAGAAGCGAATGATAAAGACCCATATGTACACGTGTATGAGTAAAAAATAGTCAGCCTTGTGCTGGCTATTTTTTTAATGTGCTAATATCCAATGGTATTTGTTGCTCTTTATTGCAATGAGGACCTTAGAGTACGGAAATCCGCTATGGATGATGTTGTCCATTTCAACAATAGCAGACATCATAAGACAACACTTTGTCATAGTAGTGAAAGTTTCTATATTTTTGGTGAAAGTTGTGATTTTTAGTAGGAAAAATGTTATGATAATGGGCATGGTTAACTTTATTCAACCCTATTGTTATCAATAAAAACAATGAATTGGATAGTATTCGGAGGTGTGAACAATGGCAAAATTAACAAAAGAAGAGGTTAAGCACGTTGCGAATTTAGCACGTCTTGCAATTACAGAAGAAGAAGCGGAAAAATTTGCTGAGCAACTTGGGAAAATTACTGACTTTGCAGAGCAGTTAAACGAGTTAGATACTACAAATGTTGAACCAACAACACACGTTTTACCATTAGTAAACGTAATGCGTGAAGACGTGGCAACAAAAGGTTTAGACCGCGATGTAATGATGTTAAATGTAAAAGAACAAGAAGATGGTCAAGTAAAAGTACCAGCTATCATGTAATACTAAAACATAGGAGGATTCCTCATGACGTTATTTGAACGTTCAGCAAAGGAGCTACAAGCTGATATTAAAGCTGGTAACCTAACAATCGCTGACTTAACAAAAGAAGCATATGAACGAGTGGCAAAGCTTGACGGCGATGTACAAGCTTTCCTTGCTTCAAACGAAGAAAAAGCAACTGCACAAGCAGCTGAAATGGACAAAGTACCATTTGAAAAACGTGGACCACTTTTTGGTCTTCCTATTGGCGTGAAAGACAATATCGTAACAGAAGGCTTAGAAACAACATGTGCTTCTAAAATTCTTGAAGGATTTATGCCAATATACGATGCAACTGTCGTGAATAAGCTACGCGAAGCGGGCATGATTACAATCGGTAAATTAAACATGGACGAGTTTGCAATGGGTTCTTCAAATGAAAACTCATACTATAAAACAACAAAAAATCCATGGAACTTAAACCACGTACCAGGTGGTTCATCAGGTGCATCTGCAGCAGCAGTAGCAGCAGGCGAAGTGCCATTTTCACTTGGTTCAGATACAGGTGGTTCAATCCGCCAACCTGCAGCATATTGCGGTGTCGTAGGGATGAAACCTACATATGGTCGTGTATCTCGTTTTGGACTAGTAGCATTTGCTTCTTCATTAGACCAAATCGGACCAATTACACGTAATGTTGAAGACAATGCGCTTCTACTAGAAGCCATTTCAGGCTTAGACCCTAACGATTCAACTTCAGCAAATGTAGAAGTACCAAACTTCGCAGCAGCACTAACTGGCGATGTCAAAGGCTTACGTATTGCTGTACCAAAAGAATTTTTAGGTGAAGGTGTTGGCGAAGCAGCACGTCAATCCGTACTGGATGCATTAGAAGTATTAAAAGGCTTAGGTGCAACAGTAGAAGAAGTATCACTTCCTCATTCTAAATATGCGCTTGCAGCTTACTATATCCTTTCTTCTTCTGAAGCTTCATCAAACCTTTCTCGTTTCGATGGGATCCGTTATGGCTTCCGTGCTGAAAACGTGACGAACTTAATGGACCTTTACAAAGAAACACGTGCGCAAGGCTTTGGTGATGAAGTAAAACGTCGTATCATGCTAGGAACATACTCGCTTAGCGCAGGTACTTATGACGCTTACTACAAAAAAGCGCAACAAGCACGTACACTTATCAAAGCAGACTACGACAAAGTATTCGAAGACTTTGATGTAATTATTGGACCAACTGCCCCAACACCAGCATTTAAAATTGGTGAAAATGTAGATGATCCGATGACGATGTATGCTAACGATATTTTAACAATTCCTATGAACTTAGCGGGCGTACCAGCTATTTCAATTCCATGTGGCTTTGAAAATGGTCTACCACTAGGCTTGCAAATTATTGGTAAATACTTCGATGAAGCAACAATTTACCGTGTAGCGCATGCGTTCGAGCAAGCTACTGCGTTCCATAAAGAAGTTCCTCAAATTTGGGAGGGAAAATAACATGAACTTTGAAACAGTCATTGGTTTAGAAGTACACGTTGAGTTAAAAACAAACTCAAAAATCTTCTCGCCAGCGCCAGCTCACTTCGGTGCTGAACCAAATACAAACACAACAGTAATCGACCTAGGTTACCCTGGTGTCCTACCTGTCTTAAATAAAAACGTTGTAGATTTCGCAATGCGTGCAGCACTTGCATTAAACATGGAAATCGAACAAGAAACAAAATTTGACCGTAAAAACTACTTCTATCCAGATAATCCGAAAGCTTATCAAATTTCGCAATTCGATAAGCCAATCGGTAAAAACGGTTGGATTGATATTGAAGTAGATGGTTATACAAAACGTATCGGTATTACACGTCTTCATATGGAAGAAGATGCAGGTAAACTAACGCATGCTGGTGACCATTCACTTGTTGACTTTAACCGTCAAGGGACGCCGCTTGTAGAAATCGTGTCTGAGCCAGATATTCGCACAGCAAATGAAGCGTATGCTTATCTTGAAAAATTAAAATCCATTATCCAATATACAGATGTTTCAGACTGTAAAATGGAAGAAGGTTCACTGCGCTGTGATGCCAACATTTCGATTCGCCCATATGGTCAAGAAGAATTCGGTACAAAAACAGAGCTTAAAAACCTGAACTCATTCAACTACGTACGTCGTGGGATTGAGCACGAAGAGTTACGCCAAGCGGACGTATTACTTTCAGGTGGCGTGATTGATCAAGAAACGCGTCGCTTTGATGAAAAAACAGGTAAAACAATTTTAATGCGCGTGAAAGAAGGAACAGATGATTATCGTTACTTCCCAGAGCCTGACTTGGTGCGCCTGTCAATCGACGATGAATGGTTAGAGCGCGTGAAATCAGAAATTCCTGAACTGCCAGATGCTCGTAAAAAACGCTATGTTGAAGAATTAGGCTTAACACCTTATGATGCGGGCGTGCTTGTTATTTCTAAAGAAATTTCAGATTTCTTTGAAGCGATGGTAGCTGATGGTGCAGATGCAAAACTTTCAGCTAACTGGTTAATGGGCGATGTTTCAGCTTATTTAAATGCTGAACAAAAGGATCTTAAAGATACAGCGTTAACACCAGAAAACCTTGCTGGTATGGTGAAGTTAATTACGGATGGTACAATTTCTTCTAAAATCGGTAAAAAAGTATTTGCTGAATTAGTAGAAAACGGCGGTTCAGCTAATGACATTGTAAAAGCAAAAGGTTTAGTTCAAATTTCAGATGAGAGTGCCTTATTAGCAATTGTTACAGAAGTATTAGATAACAATGCACAATCAATCGAGGACTTTAAAAATGGTAAGGATCGTGCAATTGGTTTCTTAGTCGGTCAAATTATGAAAGCGACAAAAGGCCAAGCGAACCCATCAATGGTTAATAAATTATTACAACAAGAAATTGCTAAACGCTAATTTTTTGCTATTACAATGAGTCAAGAAAGTGTCTTCACTTTCTTGACTTTTTAAATGGAAAGACTATACATACTAACAAAAAGTAGCACTTAATAGTTGTCTAAAATGAGTATTCATAGCAAAATATAGAATAGAAACAATCACATCACTTAAAAAGGGGATAGTATATGAAAACTGAGCAACAATATTTTGAAGAAGCCATTTCAATTCAACAATATATGAATCATATGACGACGCTAAAGGAAGATAGCTTTGTAATTTATGATGGTTTTGAAGTGCCGACAAACGATGGTTTTGTAACTTTACTGAAGGACAAGCAACCAAAAATTTTAACCATTACAGAAGATTGGTGCGGGGATGCAATGCTAAATAATCCAATTATTCGCCGTGTTGCAGAAGCTGCAGGATTAGATATGCGTACAGTTTTCCGTGATGCAGATACGGATTTAATCGACCGTTATTTAACAAATGGTGGACGCGCGATTCCGATGTATATTTTATTAAACGAGTCAGGACAAGTGATAGGTAAATGGGGACCACGTGCGCCAGAGTTACAGGATATTGTTGTGAACAAAAGAGCGACGTTGCCAGATAAAGAAGACCCGAATTTTGAGGAAGCACAAAAATCGCTTTACGCTGAAATTCGTGAAGACAATATTACCAACAAAACAAATTGGACTTATGTATATGAAGATTTCAAAAAACATGTAACAGCAGCATTACAAAAATAAAACACTTTGTTTAGCGCCAGAGGTGTTTGCACTGGCGTAGTAATAGTAGTGCAACATTTCAACGAAAAATTCGTTGAAAGTATTAGAATCTTATGAAGCAGGAAGGTATGTTATGAAACGAGCAAGAATCATTTATAATCCTACATCTGGGCGAGAAGTGTTTAAAAAGCATCTACCAGAAGTATTGGAGAAACTAGAGGTAGCAGGCTATGAGACATCTTGTCACGCAACAACTTGTGAAGGTGATGCGATAGAGGCAGCAAAAAATGCAGTAGAACGTGGATTTGATATTATCATAGCAGTTGGTGGCGATGGGACGTTAAATGAGGTTGTTTCTGGTGTAGGCCAATTCGAAAAACGTCCGAAGATTGGTCTAATTCCTATGGGGACAACGAATGATTTTGCACGTGCTGTCCATATACCACGAAATATTGATGAAGCTGTTGATATTATTATTAAAGGCGATACCTTACCAGTTGATGTTGGATTGTTAAATGGAGAACGCTATTTCATCAATATTGCTGCTGGAGGACGTATTACAGAGCTAACGTACGAAGTACCTAGCAAAATGAAAACAATGCTTGGACAGCTCGCCTACTATTTAAAAGCAGTTGAAATGATTCCATCTATTAAGGCATCACATATGCGTATTGAATATGATGGTGAAGTATTCGATGGCGATGCCATGATGTTTTTATGTGGCTTAACGAATTCAGTAGGAGGCTTTGAAAAGCTTGCACCAGATGCGAGCATAAACGATGGCTACTTCACATTATTAGTATTAAAAAAAGTAAGCTTGCCAGAATTTATTCAACTTGCAGCAATGGCTTTACGAGGCGAACATTTAAAGGATGATCGTGTTATTTATAAAAAAGCAAGTGTCGTAAAAGTAACGACGGATAGTGAAGTTCATTTAAATTTAGATGGTGAATATGGTGGAGATGCGCCTGCGACTTTTGAAAACTTAAAGCGCCATATTGAAATTTTTGTACCGATTGAAGATATTCGTGAGGAAGACCGTATTTAGATTAACAAAAAGCGTAAATTTTATTTTATAAATTTACGCTTTTTGTATTTTATTCCCATATAATGAAGGGTTGTGAACGAATTAAGAAAAATGTTTGGCAAATGTGCGTATATTACTTGAACAAAATTTGAAACCTTTATAATAGGCCGAAATATCGGACCATTATAAAGGTTTTTTTCGTTGGAATAGTGGAAAATATGGGTATGGGAAAGGGAAAGGAAGTGGTGCAGTTGTATAAGTCACAGGAAAAGAAGCTTATTTGGTTAAGTTTTGGTGTTGCAATTATCATGCTACTTTCCATACTTGGAAGAATATTTGGAAGTTAGGAGGGCAATGAGATGATTAATGAATCAGCAGTCTTTTGGAGTCGTGCGTTAACGGAGCTTACGTTATCATTCCACATCATTTATGCAACGATTGGTGTCGGGGTGCCGTTAATGATCATGATCGCACAATGGACTGGATATAAAAAGAATGATGAACATTATATTTTGATGGCGCGACGTTGGGCACGAGGTTTCGTCATTACCGTTGCTGTAGGAGTCGTAACAGGAACAGCTATCGGATTGCAATTATCGTTACTATGGCCGAATTTTATGCAACTTGCAGGGCAAACGATAGCATTACCGCTCTTTATGGAAACCTTTGCATTTTTCTTTGAAGCCATTTTCTTAGGAATTTATTTATATACGTGGGATCGCTTTGATAGCCAGAAAAAGCATATGTTACTCCTAATACCTGTTGCAGTTGGTGCATCTATGTCAGCTGTCTTTATCACAATGGTAAATGCCTTTATGAATGCACCTCAAGGCTTTGATATTGTGGACGGACAGCTTGTAAATATTCAACCATTTCTAGCAATGTTTAACCCAGCCATGCCAACAAAAGTTGCGCATGTTCTTGTAACAGCCTATATGACATCAGCATTCGTCTTGGCAGCCATTGCAGGCTACCGTATGCTCAAAGGCTCAGATCATGTTTACCATAAAAAGTCTCTATTTTTATTGATGAAAATCGGTTTAGTTTCATCCATTGCTGCAGCAATTATAGGCGATTTCTCAGGTAAATACTTAGCGGAATACCAACCAGAAAAATTAGCAGCGGCTGAATGGCATTTTGAAACAACAGATAAAGCATCTTTGATTTTGTTCGGTGTTTTGGACGGCGAAGAAGTTAAATACGCCATCAAGGTTCCTTATGCTTTAAGTATACTAGCACGCAATAATCCAAATGCAGAAGTCATTGGTTTAGATCAATATGCGGAAGAAGACAGACCACCACTTTATATACACTATCTTTTTAATATTATGGTCTTTATCGGCATGTTTATGGTATTAGTGTCCTTCCTTTACGTAGTAGGAAAACCCCGTGGTTGGCGCTTTATTCATACTCGATGGTTTAGATGGATTATTGTTGCAGGTGCACCACTGTCAATTATTGCGATTGAAGCCGGTTGGTGGCTTGCGGAAGTTGGACGTCAACCGTGGATATTATACGGTATTATGCGCACACCAGACGGCGCTACAACGAGCGATCATGTAGATTTGATGATGCTGTTATTTACAGGTGTGTATACCGTACTTGGAATAGGAAGTACAGTCGTGTTAGTGCGTATGTTTAAAAAGAATCCAATTGAACGTGAAATTGAAGATCGACATACAGAAAAGGGCGGTGACATCATATGACATTAGAAGTTTTAGGAATTTCAGTTTTATGGATATTCCTTTTCGGTTATGTGATGGTGGCATCTATTGATTTTGGGGCAGGTTTTTTCAATGCTTACAGTTTACTTATTGGAAAAAATCATGTCATAACAAATATTATTAAGCGTTATTTATCGCCTGTATGGGAAGTAACAAATGTCTTTTTAGTATTTTTCTTTGTAGGGATTGTAGGATTCTTTCCACAAACCGCCTTCTATTATGGAACAATCTTGCTTGTTCCAGTCAGCATTTCATTAGTGTTACTGGCAATTCGAGGGTCGTATTATGCATTTGAGGCGTACGGTGCACGCGGGCATATTGGTTACACGCTGACATATGGCGTATCAGGTTTATTAATTCCAGCTTCGCTCTCTGTTGTCTTTGCTATTGCAGGTGGTGGTTATGTAGACATTGTAGAAGGGCAACCTGTATTAAATTATTGGACATTATATACAAGTACATTTGCTTGGAGTATTGTCGTATTAAGTATAGCGGCAGTTCTCTATATATCCGCAGTATTTTTAACATGGTATGCACATAAAGCAACCGATGTAGAGGCTACAAATTTAATGCGAAAATACGCCCTTATTTGGGCAGCGCCTTTAATGATTAGTGCACTTGGTATTATGTATGAGATGAAATCCATTAACCCTGAAAGCTATCAGAATATGGTTGATTTATGGTGGATGTTTGCTATTTCCGCCGTATTATTTATCATTACAGTGATATTACTATGGATGCGAAAAAATTACGGTCTTGCAGTAGGATTATTAATCGCTCAGTTTGCAGTGGCATTTTTCGCCTATGGCATTGCACAATATCCATATTTACTGTATCCGTATTTAACAATTTACGATAGCTTCACAAGCACGCAAATGGCCGTTGCATTAGTCATCGTCTTTATTTTAGGATTATGCTTGCTTCTGCCTTCACTTTATTTATTGTTGAAATTATTCCTATTCAACAAAAATTACGTGACAGGAAAAGAAGACCATCATGCATAGGGGGATATAGGTATGGAACAAATCGAAATATTTTATGCGCCATTTATAGTCGTCATTATTAGTATCTTAATTATGTTTTGGTGGGCACCAAAAGATGATTATGTAAGAAAAAATAAAAAAGGGAGTCGCGAATAGCGACTCTTTTTTAGCAAAATTAGTACAACCTGATAAATTCAAGCCTTGTTCTTTTTTCCTCCGCTATCACATGCTACAATAAGGAGATTGAAATGGAGGATGTACGAATGTCAGCACCCGTAAAAAAGAATGACCAACTAACAGTTTATATAGAAGATTTAACACATGATGGCAATGGTGTCGCAAAAGTCGACGGCTATCCATTATTTATTCAAGGGGCTTTACCGAATGAAACAGCAGAAGTACATGTTTTAAAAACATTAAAAAATTATGGCTTTGCAAAAGTCTTGGATATTTTAAAGCCTTCACCTGATCGAGTAGAAGCACCTTGTGATTATTTCAAGCAATGTGGGGGCTGTCAGTTACAGCACTTATCGTATGAAGGTCAGTTAAAGTGGAAGGAAAATATGGTGCGCAATGTTATGCAACGTCTAGGCAAAATCGACGCACCTGTTTTACCAGTGAAAGGGATGGCGGAACCATGGCAATATCGTAATAAAGCCCAAATTCCATTTTCCACAAATGACGCCGGTCAAGTGATTGCTGGTTTTTACAAAACAAAATCGCATACGATTGTCGATATGGATCGTTGTCTCATTCAAACAGGCGAGGCGGACGCAATTCTTTCTGGTCTCAAAAAAGAATTAACAACTATCGGCATGCAACCATACAATGAGGCATCACATGAAGGCATGCTACGTCACGTCGTAATCCGTACAGCACGTGCAACAGGTGAGGTCATGGTTGTACTTGTGACGAAAAAGAAAAAATTCCCGCAAAAAGATGCCGCTGTAGCGAGCATAGTAAAGCTAGTACCAAATGTTACATCCATTATGCAAAACATCAATAGCGATAAAACAAACGTTATTTTTGGTGATGAAACGATTAACCTTTGGGGCAAAGACGTCATTATTGACGCTATCGGCGATGTACGCTTTGAAATTTCGGCACGCTCATTCTATCAAGTAAATCCTCAGCAAACCGAAGTGCTATACAAGCAAGCTCTCGACTATGCTGATTTACAAGGACATGAACGTGTTATTGATGCCTATTGCGGCATCGGTACAATCTCTTTATTCCTAGCACAAAAGGCAAAAGCGGTGATGGGTGTTGAAATCGTACCCCAAGCTATTGAAGATGCAAAACGCAATGCAGAGCTGAACGGCTTTACCAATACGTACTTCGAGGCAGGCCCAGCAGAGGACGTTATTCCACGCTGGTATAAAGAGGGCAAAGAAGCGGATGTCCTAGTTGTCGACCCACCACGTAAAGGATGCGACGAAGCCCTTTTACTAACAATTTTAGAGCAGCGTCCTAAACGAGTAGTATACGTATCATGTAACCCAGCCACACTCGCACGCGACCTACGCATCCTGGAAGATGGCGGATACAAAACACAAGAAATACAACCAGTTGATATGTTCCCGCATTCTACGCATTGTGAGGCTGTTGCGTGGCTTGAACTAGCTGACTAAACCTACATTAAGCATGCTTTCAACATACACTTTATTAGTGTGAACCCTCTTTGGTATATCTAATTTAATGGTTAAAAACTTAAAAAGCAGATTTCTTTGAAGTACTAATGCATTTCAAAGAAATCTGTTTTTACTTTTATCTTTTATGAAAAAGCTAAAAATGCTTTTTCATAAAAGATAAAATGGTAGAATTGAATTATTGGATGATATTTAAAGTATTTGTAAAAATTTTCTATAAGGTAATCCAAGGAGGATGGACTAAGTGAGTAATAGTTCCTTTAATACTTATATTGTAAGAAATTTTAATGATTACATAAGGGTTATAAAGTCAATTCGAGAACAGGAGGATACAGTTTGGTTTCGAGGACAAGCGAATGCATCTTATCGATTATTGCCTAGTGCTATTAGAAATGGTTGGGAGGTAGCTAATCAATTTGGTGAAAATTTTAAACCTAAACCTTTAAAAAATAACTTTCATACTAGAGGAACCAAAGTTTTGTACCCAAACCCAAATAAAATGCTAGAAGAGTTTAAAAAATTGGCGCAGAAGGAAATACGGATTACCCCTAAGAATAATCTCGAATGGATGGCTTTAGCTCAACATTATGGCTTACCTACTTTGTTATTAGATTGGAGCACAGATCCATTGGTTGCTTTGTATTTTTCTAAGCCGGAGGAAGAATTAATTGAGGATATATCAATAGAGGATTCAATAGAAAATTTTAAGCAGGATCATTTTAGTGATTTAGGTGCAGCAATTTTTGCGATTAATCCTGGAAAAATGAATAGTATTTTTTATGAATTTAAGAATAATGCAACGGGTGAGCCTATAAATTATCCTCTGGATATTTTAAGACACGAGGATTTACTAAAAAACTATGAAGAACATAGTATATTACCTTGTTGTGTTACTACCTCAGCTATTGATAGGCGTATATGTAGGCAATCAGGTAATTTTACGATTCATGGAAGCATGGTATGGCCGATTGATTTACAATCTGAAGCACAAAAAGCAATATATAAAATCTTTATACCTTATGGAGTATATAAAGAATTAAATGAGATTTTAGATACTTTAGATATAAATAATAATACTATTTACGGAGAGTCAAACCTAGATGTTGCTTCAAAAGAGATAAGAGCTAAAGCTACAATTGCATTTAGTAATGAAATAGAACGACTAAGTCAGAAATTTAAAGGAATACCTTCACCTTCTGTTTTTTAGTTTTGTGTGACACTCAGTAGTCACCACATTGCGAGGCTGTCGCGTGGTGGCATTAGTTTAATAAAAGTACGAACATTCAATTAAATTTTTCTTTAATGTTCGTTTCTATTACTAGTAGCAATGCATGTAATTTAAAAATAAAACCTCAATAAGCTCCCGGATTTAATAATAATCCGGGGCTTTTTTTATTGAGCGTAGATGTAGTTTATTTATGTTGCTCGCCAATATGATTGAAAAGGGAGGCGGTCAATTCTCTTCGGATTTGTTTAATATGCTTTTCCATTAGTTGTTTGGCTTGATTGGCATCGCCGGCTGCAATGGCCAAGTAAATTTCTTTATGTTCATCTATAGTTTCTTGCGTACGGTCTAAGTCTTTCAAGCGCTGTGTTCGGGTCACACGGATTGTATCTTGCATATGTTCGCTAAGGGTTTGGAATAATTGCGAGAAGATTGAATTGTGAGCAGCGAGAACGATATTAATATGAAAGCTTAAATCAGCTTGAATGCCTAGTTCCACGTCATTTTTAACTTGATTCATCATTTCCAATGCTTGCCCAATTCGTTCTAAATCTTCAGAAGTGGCCCGTTGTGAAGCTAAAAAGGCACATTCTACTTCAAGTGTTTGGCGAAGCTCTAGCATTTCATAAATAAGTTTTTTTTCTGTTTTTAAAATGGTAGAGGAAAGCTCTTGTCCTAGTGAATGGCATTCAGGTGATTTCAGAAAACTGCCACTGCCTTGTTTAATGTCTATAATTCCTTTTATTTCAAGCTTTCGCAGTGCCTCTCTAACCGAAGTTCGACTTACATTAAAGCGACTCGCTAATTCTCTTTCCGTCGGCAGTTTTTCTCCAGGCTGTAATTCTCCATTAAAAAAATATTCCTGTATTTGATCTACAATAACTTGATAAGCTTTTTTCTTTGGTTGCAGCATTTCCTATGTCCTTCCCCTCAATTACATAGTAAAAGTATAAACGCTTTAATCATACAGAATTCCCCCCTCGTTAGCAATGAAAGAAAATGATTAATTATTGATATTTTCTGAATATTAAGTATAATAAAAATGGTTGGACCAATTTTAATATTTATGAAGATTGGTATAACCTATTCATTTATCATTCATGACTTTGGGAAAATGGGAGAAAAGAAGGGGAGAATAAAATGATAGCAAGTGCAACAAATGAACAATTGGTGAGCGCTCTACAAGGTGTACTGTCAGAAAGCCAAGTAACAATTAATCAAACAATTTTAGAACAACATAGCAGTGATGAATCTTATCATCAAGCTAGTTTGCCAGATATCGTTGTGTTTCCAACAACAACTAAACAAGTGAGTCACATACTAACTATTGCAAATCAATACAAAGTTCCAATTGTCCCATTTGGCAGAGGAACAAGCTTAGAAGGACATGTAATTCCTTATGAACAAGGGATTACCATTGATTTTTCAGAAATGAACAACATAGTAGAAGTGAGGGAGAAGGACTTTCTCGTAAAAGTTCAACCAGGGGTAACGCGTTCGCAGTTAAATAAAGAGTTAAAAAAATACGGTTTGTTTTTTTCAGTGGACCCTGGAGCAGATGCAACACTAGGTGGAATGGCCGCGACAAATGCGAGTGGCACAACATCTGTTAAATATGGAGTTATGCGCGATCAAGTTCGAGATTTAGAAGTTGTGCTGTCAGATGGTACGGTTATTCATACCGGTAATTTAGCGGAAAAATCTTCATCTGGCTTTCATTTGAACGGTCTTTTTGTAGGGTCGGAAGGAACGCTCGGTTGCTTTACGGAACTGACGCTAAAAGTTTATGGACTTCCTGAATATGTCATGGCTGCTCGAGCATCTTTCAAAACAGTCAATGATGCAGTCGAAGCAGTCGTTAGTATTTTACAGGCTGGAATTCCAATCGCAAGAGTCGAACTGGTTGATGAACCTTCCATGAAACAAGTGAACTTGCATAGTAAAACAGCTTATAAGGAGCAACCAACGTTATTTTTAGAGTTTCATGGAAATGAAGCTGGCTTAAAGCAAGACGTTGATTTTATGAAAGAAATTGTAGCAGAGCATAATTGTGAAAATATAGATTTTGAGACTGACAATGCAGCGCGAAATCAGCTATGGGAAGCTCGCCATAATTTAGCTTACGCCTATGTCCATGGACATCCAGGAAAAAAACTGATGGTGACAGATGTTTGTTTACCGATTTCCGAGTTAGCAGGGGCTATTGAACATGCGAGAAAAACACTGAATATGTTTGCCCTTACAGGGGGGATTGTTGGACATGTCGGAGATGGCAATTTCCATGTTCTTTTAATGATTGATATGCAGGATGACAATGAAATAGCAAAGGCGGATGAATTCAATGAATTAATTGTTATGTATGCGCTTGAACGAGGGGGAACTTGTACAGGAGAGCATGGTGTCGGTATAGGGAAACAGAAATACCAAGAGAAAGAACATGGGAAAGCACTGCTTGTGATGGAAAAGATTAAACAAGCGCTTGATCCGGACGCACTATTGAATCCAAATAAAATATTAAAAATAAAGAGATAGGGAGTGGGAATATGAAAATATTAGAAGAGATTAGTACGATAGCTGGAAAATACTTTGCGCTATGGGTCATCTGCATAGCTGTTATTGCTTTTATCGTTCCCGACCCATTTTTACTATTTGGGGGCTATATTACAATATTGCTCGGCATCGTTATGTTTGGTATGGGACTAACATTGAAAGCGGTTGATTTCAAATTAATTTTAACGAATCCTGTGCCCGTTATTATTGGTGTTTGTGCTCAATATCTTATTATGCCGCTGACTGCTTTTTCCATTGCCTATATCATGAACTTACCCGCAGAATTAGCGGCAGGGCTTGTTCTTCTCGGTTCAGTTCCAGGGGGGACTGCTTCGAACGTTATGGTGTATTTAGCGAAGGGCAATGTACCGTTATCCATTACGATGACTTCTTTTTCAACGTTATTAGCACCAATTGCCACACCATTCATACTACTATTACTTGCAGGTAAATGGATGCCGGTCGATCCAATGGCAATGTTTACTTCTATTATTCAAGTGATTATTTTGCCGATTATTTTAGGCATCGTCATACGAAAATTTGCTCCACAGATTGTGGAAAAGAGCATTAATGTCATTCCTCTTATCTCAGTAGTAGCTATTATCATTATTGTCTCTGCAGTTGTTGCTGGCAATGTTGATAGCATTGCATCGGCAGGGTTTATTATTTTTACGGCAGTAATGCTTCATAATGCATTTGGACTGATGCTTGGCTATTTAACAGCGCTACTGTTAGGACTTGATGAAAGTAATCGGAGAGCGATTTCCATTGAAGTGGGGATGCAAAACTCTGGTCTTGGGGTAGCATTAGCCACTGCCCATTTTGGTCCGTTAGCTGCCTTGCCGAGTGTTCTTGGTGCTGTGTGGCATAATATTTCTGGTCCAATTCTTGCCACGTATTGGTCGAAAAAAACGGAAAACATTAAACATCAGCTTAGTGAAAAAATACAAGAAAGCAACGTCGAAACACAAGTATAAAAGATGGTAGACGTTATCAATATAATAAGACAAGAACGAATTCCAATTTTGCTGGAATTCGTTCTTCTTTTTGCTCGTTCCAATCACATCAAAAACTTGAGCAATCCATTTTAGTAATTAGTATGGTCGTTTATAAATAGTTATTCATCATGTTTAAGAAGACACAAAGCATAGTTTGGCTTAAATTGCCCTGTAAATGTTAGTAAAACTAACGTTTGCAGGGTGATTTTATGGCAGGAACTGCACAACTAGAGAGAAACGAAACTTATTCTCTTGCAATATCGTCAACAACTTGACAGAAGTACAAAAACGGGAGTATTATACATTAGCTACCGAAAAAAAGCTATAGTGAAGTAATAATTTCCGAATTTTATACGAACAATCTAACACTAGATTGCAATTAATAAGTAATAGGTAGGTGCAGAAATGAAAAGTCTAATAAGTAAAAAAAGTGACTTATTAAACAGCTTTTTAGGGATATATATAGTAGCTGTCGTCATGTTATGGATGAAAACATACATCACGCAAACAGCACAATTTGATTTAGGTGTAGAAGGAGCGCTTCAACATTTCCTTTTACTGTTAAATCCACTAGGCTCAGCAATGTTATTTTTAGGGATTGCTTTTTTAATTAGAGGAAAGAAAAGATATACATTACTGCTTGTTATTTACACGCTTATGTCAATTCTTTTATACGCCAATGTAGTGTATTACAGATTTTTTAGTGATTTTATTACGTTACCGACCATTTTCCAAACGCAAAACTTTGGCGATTTAGGTGGTAGTATTCTTTCATTATTAAAACCTTATGATATTTTGTTCTTTGTGGATGTCGTTGTCATGTTTTATCTACGATTCTCAAGCAAAGTTCCAAAAGAAACAAAATCATTTGGATATAAAAAAGCAATGGCGATTATTGCTTGTGCATTAATCGTATCCGTTGTCAATTTAGGATTAGCTGAGGCTAGTCGCCCTCAATTATTAACGCGAGGTTTTGATAGAAACTATATTGTGAAATATTTAGGTATGTATAACTATACGATTTATGACTCAGTAGAAACGATGAAAGCTTCCTCACAAAGAGCATTGGCTGATAGTAGTGATATTACCGAAGTAATTAACTATACAAAATCGAACTATGCTAATCCGAATGCAAAATATTTTGGTGCAGCAAAAGGAATGAACGTAATTTATTTACACTTAGAATCATTCCAAAACTTCCTAATTGACTATAAATTAAACGGTCAAGAAGTTACACCATTTTTAAATTCATTAGCAAAAGATAATCATACATTGTACTTCGATAATTTCTTCCATCAAACAGGTCAAGGTAAAACGTCTGATGCAGAATTTATGTTAGAAAACTCTTTATTCGGATTACCACAAGGTTCTGCCTATATTACAAAAGCACAAAATACGTATCAAGCAGCACCTAGTATTTTAAAAGATTATGGTTATACATCGGCTGTTTTCCACGGCAACAACGGAAGCTTCTGGAACCGAAATGTTATTTATAAATCATTTGGATTCGATAAGTTTTATGATGCAAGTTATTATGACACAGCTTCTTCAGATAATATGGCTGAATATGGTTTATTAGATAAACCGTTCTTTGAACAATCACAAAGTTTTTTAAATTCTTTACCACAACCGTTCTATACAAAATTAATTACGGTAGGGAACCATTATCCGTATAAAATGAATCAGGACTTAGTCACAATTGATAAAGCGAATACGGGCGATGCAAGTGTAGATAATTATTTCCAAACAGCACGCTATGCCGACGAAGCAATTGAACAAATGTTTAATCAACTAAAAGAATCAGGTTTATATGATAATTCAATGATTGTTCTTTATGGTGACCATTATGGTATTTCAGATAATCATAATGCAGCAATGGAACAAGTTATTGGGAAAGAAATTACACCATATGAAAGTGCTAATTTACAACGTGTCCCATTATTTATTCATGTTCCAGGTATGCAAGGTGGTATCAACCATACGTATGGTGGTCAAACAGACTTGCTTCCAACGCTTTTACATTTACTAGGAATTGATACACAAAACTTTATTCAATTCGGCTCAGACTTATTATCAGAAGAGCATAATGAAATTGTGCCATTTAGAAATGGCGATTTTGTAAGTCCTAAGATTTATTCAATTAATGAAAAATTTTATGATAATAAAACAGGATTACCACTAGATGATAGCCAATTAGAGGCAGCTCAAGCTATTAAAAAAGAAGTAGATTTTAAATTAGGCTTATCTGACAAAGTAGTGAATGGTGATTTACTGCGATTTTATAAACCAACAGGTTACACGCCAGTAGATCCTTCAAAGTACAATTACAACAAAGATGAGAGTACAGAAGCTAAATAATAATTAGTAGGCAGTTCAAGATAATGTGTTTGATATCAAGAAGATTATGATATTGTACCGTTAGCTTGGACTGCCTTTTCACTGCTTGCTTATTGTATTGACGGATTTTTAAAAAGTGAAAATCTAGTTATGTGTGAAGATAAATTATAAAAGCTAGGTTATACTATAATAATGACTTTATTGCTTGAAGCAATTAAGTTTTAGGGGATAAGTGTATAACCGAATATCCTATAATGAGAGGGTTTGAATTAAAATATGACGAATAATTTTTGGCGGGATTTACCGCGACCATTTTTTGTACTTGCTCCAATGGAAGATGTGACGGATGTTGTGTTTCGTCATGTCGTAAGTAAAGCAGGTAGACCAGATGTATTTTTTACCGAGTTTACAAATTCGGATAGCTATTGTCATCCAGAGGGTCAGAAAAGTGTGCGAGGTCGTTTGCTTTTTACTGAAGATGAACAGCCTATGGTTGCGCATATATGGGGAGATAATCCTGAATATTTCCGACAAATGAGTATAGGCATGGCGGAGCTTGGTTTTAAAGGTATTGATATTAATATGGGCTGTCCTGTTCCGAATGTGGCATCACGAGGCAAGGGAAGCGGTCTTATTTTACGTCCTGATGTTGCGGCGGAACTTATTGAAGCAGCGAAAGCGGGTGGACTGCCTGTTAGTGTGAAAACAAGACTTGGCTTCACGGAAGTGGATGAGTGGCAGGAATGGCTTACACATATTTTAAAACAAGATATCGCCAATCTATCAATCCATCTGCGTACGAGAAAAGAAATGAGCCAAGTAGAAGCACACTGGGAGCTAATTCCGGAAATTAAAAAATTGCGAGATCAAATTGCACCAAATACGCTATTAACAATCAATGGAGACATCCCTGACCGTACAACAGGTATGAAGCTAGTTGAACAATATGGTGTGGATGGCGTGATGATTGGACGAGGTATTTTTAAAAATCCATTTGCTTTTGAAAAAGAGCCGAAGGAACACAGTAGTAAAGAATATCTTGATCTTTTAAGATTACAGCTTGATCTTCAAGATCAATATGCCGAGGAGTTACCACGTTCAGTTACTGCGTTGCATCGCTTTTTCAAAATCTATGTTAAAGGATTCCGCGGGGCAAGCGAATTAAGAAATCAGTTGATGAATACAAAGACAACAGATGAAGTACGCGAATTGCTTAATCAATTTGAATAGGTGCCAGTCACTCAAACAATTCTAAATTGTTTGAGTGACTGGCACGTACTACATTCTTACTACATAGTATCTTAATATTACTTATATTTACCTAATATTCTTTAGATAATACTACTAGTGTCGACAAAAATTGACATGTAATTTATAATGTAAAATTGTAATAATGTTATTATTATTTTAAGAAAATGAAAAGGCAAACTTACTGAAAGGTAAGGACGCAAAGCTACGAGTCTAAAATCCTATTGGGATTATGATAGTCGGGTTGCCAAAATAATAAACGATTATTTGGCTACTCTTAATTTTTATAATAAGGGTAGTTTTTATTTTCCTAAAAGGAGACGAATTAAAGAACTATAGCGTTAATAAAGTCTTATTAGTATAGGATAGTAAAAAAACTATATGAAAAAGGAGATTAAAAATGTTAGTCGTTGATAAACCGAAATATAATATGGCGATTTATGAAGCCAAAAAAGAAGTACACGTTCAAGTTCACGGGTTTATTAAAACAGAGCTTGTAGAGGAATATATAAAAGATTTGGAAGAAACCGTGGCGAAAGTACCAAAAAAATCCTATACCTTTGTAGTTGATGCGACGTATCAATCACCTGTTCCATCTAAAGTTTCAGCGGAGCTAGGGCAAACATTAATGTTTTATGCATCACTTGGCTTCAAAGATATCTATATCGTCAATCCAGCCTCTAAAATTGCCTATGTGCAAGTGAGAAATGCTTTAGAGGGAGTGAATTTCCCAGGAACAGTAGTTGACAATGTATCACAATTAGCAACACGATAGTTTTTAAAATCACTAGAAGCATATTTTGGAGGAATTTATGATGCCAACATTACAAGATGTATATACATATGAAATCATTACAAAAGACCAACCAGATTTAATTGAAAAAGCGGCAACATGTTTAGCTAAAACATTTGTTGGAGTAGATGTAGCCGGTAAATGGGTGCAAGAGCCGATAATCGGGTACTCTTTAAAATTGCCTTATGATGATTTCTACCAATTCACGAAGGAATACATTGAAGACAATGTGCATCAAGGATACTGTGTGGTTGCGCTTGATGCAGAGCACAATGTCGTAGGCGCTCTAGTTGGTGATACAAACGCACTGGAAATACATGAAGGTGATATTTTTAGTGGTACGTTTTCTGATATGAATATTGTGATGGATGTCTTAGTGGATATCGATGTTCGTTTCCTAAATGACTATAAACAACGTTATGGGAAAGAAATGGAAGATAATGAAGTGCTGCATTTATTTTTATTAGGAGTTATAGCTGAGCACAATCGCCATGAAATTGTACAAACGTTAGGTGATATTTTAGTTCAAAAAGCATCTGAAGAAGGGTTAAGACTTGTGTTAGCTGAAGCTACAAATCCAAAGTCAATGACTTTGTTACAGAAGTATCATGGATTTGAAAAATATGTAAATATTGAAGGGGATTTCATTGTTCATAAATACGAAACAAATGAGCATTTAAACGATATCCCAGCGTCCGTTGCTGATGGAATTTACATTATTGTAAAAGAGTTATAAACATCATAGGTTGAGAGAATAGGAGATTTTTATATCATGGATGCTATTATGCTAGTGATTATAGTATTTTTATTATGCACGTCCTTGTATTTTGCTTACCGATATTTTTCGCTTAAACGCCAGGCCGATAGTCAGAGTGAAGTGACAAACGGGGCAGAGGAATTATCTGCAAGTCAATTAAAAGAGCAATTACATCTATACGAAAAAAATATAAATGAAAAAGGTCAAAACCTTGTTGAACATGGAGAATATGCAGCGGAAAAGGCTGATATCGTTAGAGCCGCCATTGATGAGGTAGGAAAAGGATTAAAAAAACAATTAGTAGCTACTGAAGAAAGTTCAACTTCGATTGAAGACATTACAGTGGCTATCGAAGAATTATCTATTAGATCAAACCAAATTTCAGAACAATCGAATACGACGTTAGAATTGACGCAAGAAGGTAACGAAAAGCTAAAAGACTCGATGGTGAAAATGGAGCAATTTGATCAAACGATTAATACAACATTTGATGCAATCAACATCCTTGGAGAAAAATCACATGAGATTGGCAAGATTGTCAAAGTAATTACGGGGATTTCGGAGCAAATCAACTTATTAGCATTGAACGCAGCTATTGAAGCAGCTCGTGCAGGTGAACATGGTAAAGGGTTTGCTGTAGTAGCTGATGAAGTTCGTAAATTAGCAGAACAGTCACAACAGTCCGCTGCTGAAGTATCGAATATCGTAAAAAATATTCAAGTAGAGACGGATCGAGTTGTTACATCTATGAAGCAAGGAACAGAAGAGTTTGCACAAACGAATACTACCATATTAGAAATTGGTACGATGTTCGAAAGAATTGTTGAAACGACAAAAATTATTGCTGAAAATAATGCGAATTCATCTGCAAGTACAGAAGAATTATCTTCAAGCTCTCAACAAATCATGGTGGCAATGAGAGACATTTCTTTCATTTCGCGTGAATCTGTGGAAATGTTTGAAGAGTTAGTTGAAATTAGCGATGACGAATTAAGTACAATGGATAAATTAGTACAAGAAGCAGGAAACCTTGTCAGCTTAAAAATATAGAGAAATCGGTGCCAGACACTAAAACAATTCAAAATTGTTTTAGTGTCTGGCACTCTTTCATATATTCTAGTAAAAGCTAATGGGAGTAGATATCCATGGACAAACAAAATAGCAGATACAGATGGGTTGTATTTGTTGTTGTATTGTTTACTTATTTGTTAATGGCGAGTCAACGCACAGCGCCTGGATTAATTACAGACCAATTAATGAGCGATTTTCAGGTAACGGCAGCAACGATTGGCTTGTTAACAAGTATCCAATTTTTTGTATATACAAGCTTACAAGTACCAATGGGGATATTGGCTGATCGGTACGGTCCAAATACTTTTTTAATTTTAGGGGCGACACTTACAGGGTTAGGTACAATCATTTATAGCCTTAGCACCCATGAACTCATGCTATTTTTTTCGAGAATACTGACCGGTATAGGAGATGCAACGATTTGGGTTAATATGGTGCTAATTTTGGCACAATGGTTTCATCGTAAGGAGTTTGTACGGTTAATTGGTCTGGCAGGTATGACTGGGAGTCTAGGGTTTTTATTGGCGACAGTCCCCTTCTCCACGTGGATTGATTTACTAGGTTGGCGGATGGCTTTTTGTAGCGTAGGACTACTATTAAGCTTGTGTGGCTTTGTCCTTTATTTTGTACTTGTCAAAAAGCCTAAAACACGCTTTATCAACGAGCAAGTTTTTGTAACCGATGAAGAACAACATGATAAAACATCCGTTTTACTGAAAAGAATATTTTCAAATCCGCAAGCATGGGCTCTATTTTTTTGTCATTTTGGTGTAGTAGGGGGTTATGTAGGATTTATCAGTTCCTGGGCTGTACCATACGGTATGACTTTATATGAAATGACACGTTCGGATGCAAGCCAATTGATTATGGTTGGTCTTATAGGGGCACTAATCGGAGCTCCTCTAACTAGTTGGCTGGCTAGCAAGCTAGATACCATTAAAAGGCCCTATATTGTCGTGCATAGTATTGTTTTACTTAGTTGGTGTACGTTTCTTATATGCAATGGACATCCAGCTTTTTTCTTGCTGTTAGTACTATTTTTTATTATCGGCTTTGGATACGGGGCAAGTGCATTAACTTTTGCTGCTGTACGGCAATCTTTCCCTTTACACGAAGCGGGCGTAGTTTCTGGATTTGCCAATATGGGAGGCTTTTTAAGTGCCGTTTTGCTACCCATTATTTTTGGTTATTTATTAGATCATTTTCAATCTGTTTCAGGTTACGTAGATGATGGCTACTTCTATGGCTTTATTGTGCCAGTTTTTTTCTCCATCATTGGTTTGTTTGGTGTGCTGTACTTTAAGGAAAAGCGTAGCGTCTAAAGATACAATCTATAATTAAAAGTTTATAAATTGTGTTTATCGGAAAAAATGAAATTACTGTGAATGAATAGAAAGCTGTAGTCGTTGAATTTATTATACTAATAGAGCAGTTTAGTTGAAGAAATAGAAGTAGAAGGGTATTTTAAATAAGTAAACTAAAGTGGAAATATAGCGGTTCTATATTGGGGAATTTTTCGTTCCGCTTTACGTATGGAAGGAGTATTAGTGTTTTGGGAATAACAAGTATGGTCGGATACGTAATTATAGGTGCATTACTTATTCTTTTATTAGCATTCATCTTCGTCATGATAAAAGGAGCAAGAAAGTAAGTGCCAGGTACTAAAACAATTCTGAATTGTTTTAGTGCCTGGCACCTTTTATTTATTTTTGTCTTTTTTCAGCCATTTCTACAAGTCGTTTCGTGATTTCTCCACCTACGGAACCGTTCGCGCGAGAAGAAGCATCTGGCCCAAGTTGTACGCCGAACTCTTGTGCGATTTCATATTTCATTTGATTAACAGCTTCTTGTACACCAGGAACTTGAAGTTTATTGGAACTTCGATTTTTATTAGCCATTTTTCTCACCTCCTTGTGCTATTAGAATGGTCGGCAGTTTGATTTTCATACATTTAAAAACAAGGAAATGTGCAATCTAGATACTATAGATGAGGAATAATCACAAAGCTAGCTAAAAATACATTTTACTCTGTTATAATAAAGCCTGGCTCTTTTAAATTAAGGTTTTGCAAGAAAATCAAGGAGGTTTTGAGATGACGAATAATGATATTTTGATTCGTTTACGATATGCACTAGATATTAAAAATACGGATATGGTAGAAATTTTTAAGCTGGGCGGCATGAAATACACAAAAGAGGATGTATTAAACATGCTTATCAAAATTAAAGATGATGAAGAAGATATCCCAGAGAATTACATTAAATGTAATAATAAAATGGTAGAGGTATTTTTAAATGGTTTAATTACATTTAAACGTGGCCCTCAACAATCAAAACAAGGTCAACAAGAAGGACCACCACCGGTTACAGGGAAAGAAAGTCCGAATAATATGCTTTTGAAAAAAGTAAAAATTGCAATGGCTTTAACAACGGAAGATATGCTTGATATCTTATATGAAGGTGGCGTAACAGTATCGAAAGGTGAGCTAGGTGCGATTTTAAGAAATCCTAGTCACCGCAATTATAAAGAATGTGGCGATCGCTTTGTGAGAAACTTTTTAAAAGGGTTAACATATAAATATAGAGATTAAGTATTAATTTTCTTTATAGTGAATTGTGGTGGGATGCTTACTTACAGTAAGCGTCCCGCCTTTGTTTGTATTGGATGATGAAATACATAATATAAATGAAAGCAATAAAAAATAAATTGTAAAATCACCATTATTTTCTTTTAACTGTTGATAAATGTGACGGAATTGTGTACAATTAAATTGACACAAAGTTGTCACAAAGGGAAAAGAAATGTTCATGAACAGAGGGGTGCTTTTTATGATATTTTTTGATCTTATTTTAATTGCTATTTCTTGCATTAGTATTCCATTAATAGTTGCTGTTATGTTAGACATATTTTACGCAGAACGCAAAAAAGTTCGTTTTTCATTACGCCGTACTTCTGTATGGTATATGTGCGTTTTTGCATTATCCTTTATTCCATCCGTCTTACTCGTAACACAACTTGCATAATTGAATAAACATTTAGGGGTAAGTGTTTATCAGAAATTTAAGCAGCAATAACGTATGTTTACGTTGTCGCTGCTTATTTTTTTACAATAAAAAAGAATATTTTTACATAGTAATTATTTCATTGTTTGTACAGAAGTAGTAAAATAAGAGCATGGACGAAATAGTATTTTCGTAAGCTATATTGATTATTTTTTACTATTATGTTAATTTGAGGAGAAATAAGGGCAAATCTACTGAAAGGTAGAGACGCAAAGCTACAGGTCTAAGGCAGATGGCGCTATGACGGCTGGGTTGCAAAAGATTAGTCGTTATTGGGATTTATTGTTTTTTATCTTTAATAACCTATTTCTTTTGAAATAGGTTATTTTTTTTTGACCTATAAAATATAAAGAGGAGGAACTATCAATGCAATTTTTAAAAAATGTTTCATTGAAAAACAAATTATTACTTACAGTTTCTATTATTGTTTTACTGTTGATTTCTATCATCACAACGCAAAGTATTAGTGAGCTAAACAAAAGAATGAATGTAGATTTGGAACAAGAGTTAAAAAGTGTTGGTATATTGACAGCTATGAATCTCAATAGTGATCAGATTAAACATTTATTAACTGAAAAAGGGGAAAGTAATCCCGATTTTAAAAATCTCCAAAAACAGCTAGACATGATCCAAGAAGAGCAAGGGATAATGAGCTGGAGTTATATTTGGGATATGAAAGATAAAGGTGTTAATCCGATAGGGTATACATCCAACTTGAATGAGGTATATGAAGCTGGTGAGATTTTCGAAGAGTTAGCAGATGAACATGTAGCAACAGCTAAGCGTGCAATTGACAATAATCAGTCTGAAGTAACGAACGTATTCGAAGATCAATATGGTGCTTGGAGAACAGTATTTACCCCTATTAAAGATGATAATGGCAAAATAATTGCTTTGTTAGGTATTGATTATTCCGCAGATTACATAAATACGATCATCAAAACAAGCATGACAAAACAAATTGCAATCGCAGTTGTTGGTTTAATTATTTTACTAATTTTACTTTACATAATTATCGATCGACTATTAAAGCCTCTTAAGAAAGTAGTCGATGTTGCAAATCAAGTGGCAAATGGTGAATTGCATCATGTTGAATTAGAAATTACGAAAGATGAAATAGGGAATTTATCGCAATCAATTCAAACGATGGTTACCAATTTACAACATATTATTTTAAATATTAGAAATACTTCTAATCATGTTTCTTCAGCTGCAAGTCAGTTAACTGTCAATGCAGGAGAGTCGTATAACAGTTCTACCGATATTGCAAAGGATATGAGACGTATAAATGAGAATGCAGAAGCAGCTATGGTGATGACAGAAGAAACTGCTGCAGCTATGGAGGAAACAGCAACAGGAATTCAACAAATAGCCGATTCAGCAAATACAGCTGCCGAATCATCTATAGCAGCGTCTCTTGCATCTGAACGTGGAGATAAAGTCGTGCAACAAGTTATATCCCAAATGGAGCTAATTAATGGTTCAGTAGAACAAATTGGCAAAACGATTAATGGCTTACATGTTAATACGAATAAAATTAGCGATATTGTGAGTCTTATTACAGCAATTGCGGATCAAACTAACCTACTTGCTCTAAACGCGGCTATTGAAGCAGCAAGAGCAGGAGAACATGGTAAAGGGTTTGCAGTTGTAGCAGATGAAGTGAGAAGGTTGGCAGAACAATCATCCCAATCAGCAACAGAAATTTATAATCTTATTAGTACGATTCAATCCGATTCAAATGCTTCCATTGTCGTGATGGAAAAAGGAAAAGCAGATGTAAAAACTGGTATGGAATATACAGATGAAGTAGGGGAAATCTTTAAAGAAATTCTTACATCATCGGAAGAAGTCGCAAGTCAAATTCGTGAAATTTCAGCAGCTTCTCAGCAAATTTCTGCTTCATCGGAAGAAGTTGCGGCGTCTGTAAATAACATTAAACAATCATCGGAGCTTTCATCAGAGTTTTCATCTAATGTCTCAAAAGCGACACAGGAACAATTAACGACGATGCAAGAAGTGAAAGAGGCTTCTTCTTCATTAGGAATAACAGCACAAGAATTACAAGCACTTGTAGCAAAATTCAAATTGGAGAATGATGAAAATGGAAAATAATTTAGCAGATAAAAATGTTCTGATTACGGGTTCTAGTAAGGGCATCGGAAAAGCAATTGCACTTGCATTCGCAAAACAAGGTGCCAATGTATTCATTAACTATATTGGTGACGATCAAGAAGCAGAAGAAGTGCGAGCACAGGCTGAAAAACTAGGTGTGCGTGCTTATAAATACCGTGCTGATGTATCAGACTCTCATCAAGTACAGGACATGTTCCGATACATGGACAAGCATCTAGGGCAGATTGATATTCTTGTCAATAATGCAGGATTTGCCCAAGCTTCTAGCGTGCTAGATTTAACAGACGAACAATGGGACAGGATGATTAAAGTACATCTTTATGGATGTTTTTATAACTGCCGAGAAGCAGCGAAACGAATGAAGGAAAGAAACAAAGGCAAGATTATTAATATTTCTTCAGATATTGGTAGTTTAGGTTGTGAAGAGTTTACGCATTACTCAGCTGCAAAAGGCGGCATTAATGCATTTACAAAAGCTTTGGCAAGAGAATTAGCGCCCAACATATTAGTAAACGCTGTAGCTCCTAGTGGGACACTCACAGATATCCTACAAGAATTTGGAGAGAACTATATTGAAGAGGAATCCGCAAAGTATCCATTAAAACGCTTGGCACAGCCTGAGGAAATCGCAAAAAGTGTACTTTTTTTAGCCTCTGACAATGCTGATTTCTATACAGGTCAAATTTTAACGCCTAATGGTGGAGTAGTAATGAATGGATAATGTAAGAACTAAGGAGCAATAAAAATGTTGAATATTTTAATCTTTAGCTTGTACTTAATTTTTATTTATTATATTGGTTATAAGGGGTATAAGCGCGTGAATACGGCAGAAGATTTAATCGTAGCCGGTTGGAGTATGCCTCTCTCAGTAGTTACGGGAAGTTTAATTGCGGCTTTATTAGCCGCTCCGTTCTTTTTTGCCGCTGTCGGCTCTGGTTATACGAGTGGTGGCTTTGAGGGATCAGCGACTATGGGTGGTTTAGGTACCTGTATGATTCTTGGTGCGCTTATATGGACAAAACCGCTTAGAAGATTAAAAGGATGGACATTAGCAGACTACTATGGCTTAAGATATGGTAGTAAAAAGTTAGGGGCTTATACAGGGATTGTAATGGCTATCGCCTTTGGGATCTTTAATGCAGCAGCATTAACTGTTGGCGGAACGTATATTATCCAGCAATTGCTGCAAATAAATTTTGTTCCAGCAGCATTATTATTTGTATCGTTAACAGCACTGTATTCAGTAATTGGCGGTTTATGGGCTGTAGCCTACACAGAAATCGTACAAGGTGCGCTAGCAGTAGCTGGTATTTTAGGAATTACCATTTTTGTGTTCATTTATTATCCTGATGTGACGTTTAATCCGGAGTGGTGGAATATAAGTGAATTGTTTAATAAGGCTGGAGCTGAATTTTGGACGTTATATCTTGTATTAGCGCTTGGTGACATCCCTGCTGTTGACTTAGGTCAAAGGGTGGCGGCCGCAAAAAGCCCGAAAGTAGCACAACGCAGTATGATTATCGCTGGTCTCGTTATTATAGCGATTAGTTGGATTCCAGGTATGTTAGGTGAAGCATTTAAGACAATTTATCCTAATAGCACAAATCCAGAAACGTTAATGCTAGCATTTGCACAAGGATACTTTCCTCCTCTTTTAGCTGCAATCTTTTTAACGGCAATGGCAGCGATGGGAATGTCGACTGTTGCCGCATGTTACGTTGCAACTTCTGGTATTATCACAAAGAATATTTATTTAGACTTTATTAATCGTAATCCTAATCCTAAAACTTTATTGAGATTTTCTAGACTTGTGATTTTAAGCAGTGCAGTATTAGGCTTAATATTGGCAGTTAGCTTTCAAAAAGTAATTGATTTAGCTTACTTAGCTTGGGACGTAATATTCGTGACGATTTTTTGGCCAATTGTCTTAGGTCCATTTTGGAAGCGGGTCAGTACGCCAGCTGTCTGGGCAAGTATATCGGTCGGGCTTATCTATTATATAATCACAACACTAACTTTTGTACCTAGTTTATCCATACAGTCTGAAGGCTTTATAGGTTTAATAAACGAATTATGGCAGGCACCTGTTTTCTCTGGAGTTGTCATTTCAGGTATAACGATTGTGATTGTCAGTTTGCTTGTGCCTCCTTCACAACATGTGCTTGATATGCATAAAATTGAAAAAGATAAAACATTAGATAATGTAGGTAGTAAGGATGAGCTAGTGAAACAATAAGCTTGTTTTTATCCTAAAAAGACATGTTCAACAACACGAAACACCGCAATACGCAGTGTTTCGTGTTTTTTATTATCCAAAAATGAAGCATGAAAAGAGAGATAGCTGAATAAGATTTCTACTATAGAGATGTATTTTCCCTATCTATTAATTTGTTGAAAGTGGGATAATAATGAAAACAATCTTTCTAGTATTGTTAGGTACGATATATTTGTTTTTAGCAATGGCAATGAATGCTGAACTGATAAAAAAATTGTACTTTTTAATTGGCATAACCTTAGTCATCATTGGCGTAATACGTTATATTAAATGGAAATATCATACTTTTAGAATGATGGCAGAGCTTAAAAGTGCAAGTGAAGAAGAGTTAAAGAATATCCCTCATACCCATGCCACCATCGCAAATGATGCTTTACATGCATTATTACTGAATGAGCAAACCAAAACACTTATACTGGCAGTTAGAGAAGATTGGGAAGCTGCAGTAGCAAAGAAAGAAGTCTGTTTTAATGAAATTTATGAGGTAGCGATTGTAGAGGACGGTCATATTGTGGCAAGAACTAGTAATGGTTTGTTTAGTGACTCTTTACTAGAGGAGGAAAACCGTGTATTAGAAGAAGCAGAGATTGAGGAAGAAGCGTGTGAGGAACAAGAAGTGTCGCAATTAGCTTTAAAAATGGTGGTAGACAATCTAAGCGATCCAATTATAGAGTATATCTTTTTAGAACAAGAGGATGGCATTTCAATAGAAGATGATACGTATATCGAAGCAATGGCATTGTGTGAACAATGGTATCAAAAAGTCAGTATTATTATTAAGCACTATGAATTAGAGAGAGTACCTATCCGACATTGGCAATAACCTATACTAGATGTAATCTAGCCTAATAAAAAAGCTATCACGAAGACATTCGGATAGCTTTTTCCTTATTAAAGTGTGAATTTTTGTAGTTGTGTGTTTAGCTCTTCAGCCATTTCAGCTAATTGATTGGCACTCTTTGAAATTTCATCCATTGTTGCAGCCGTTTCTTCAACAGTAGCTGTTGTTTGCTCAACACCAGCAGCGGATTCTTGTGAAATAGAAGCCATTTCATCAATTGAACCATTAATCGCTTCGGAATGTTGGGAAATTTTTGTTAAGTTATTTGAAATCACATTAATATTGTTATTCATATCCTCTATCGCTTGGGAAATTTGATCGAAAGTATGATTTGTTTGATTTAATTGTGCTGTTCCTTTTCTTACTTCTTCATAACCAGATTGAAGGGAATTTGTGACATTGCCTGTTTCGCTTTGAATACGATGAACAATTGTTGAAATATCTGTCACAGAGAATTGTACTTGTTCTGCTAGCTTACGCACTTCATCGGCAACTACTGCAAAGCCTTTGCCATGCTCTCCTGCACGTGCGGCTTCAATGGCAGCATTTAAAGCAAGCAAATTCGTCTGGTTAGAAATTTCATCAATTACAGAAACCAACTTTGAAATTTCAGCAGACTGTTCGTTTAAACCTTCTACCTTTTTTACGGAATCTAACACAATGTCATTAATAGTTGCCATTTGTTGTGTAGATTGAACCATTAATGTTTTTCCTGTGTTTGTTAATTCATGCACTTGCCCCGAATGCTCTTTTAACTCAATACCCTCTTGCGTTGTTTCGTAAATATGGCGTTGAAACGTTGTCATGGTTTCAGCTAAATCACTAGCTGTAGAGGCTTGTGTTTCTGTTCCAGTGGCAAGCTCTTGCATTGTATAAGAAATTTGTTCTGTACCTGTTTGAACTTCATTAGAAGATTGCGCTAATTCCTCACTGCTTGCAGCTACCGTTTCTGATACATTATGAATAGAGCTGATCGTATCTTTTAATTTTTCATTTAGGTCATTGGCAGAAAGCATTAAGTGACCAATTTCATCTTGATGGGTTACGGTGAATTTTTCATTGCGTAAATTTCCATCAGCTAATTCCCTCATACGATGGGAAACTATAGAAATAGGCTTAGAGATTCTACTTGCTGTAAAAATAGCGATAAGAATTCCTGCAAGGGATAAGATGATACTTGCAATAACCCCGATTGTTTTATTGCTTGAACTTGTTGATACGACATCATTGCCGACCTTCGTAATGGCTTCTGCGCGTTTATCAGCTACTTCTTCATAGCCAGCACGCACTTCAGTTACAAGATGATTGATAGCTGTTAAATTTTCTAATGCTAATTGTTTATCACCTTGCTTGTATACTTCAAATACTTCACTATTTACTCGGTTGCTCCATTCACGAGCCATTTCTACCAGCTTTTTTCTTTCTGGCGTATTTTCATACTTTTCAACGATAAGGTTATTATCTTCAGCAATTTTACGGTATTCATTAAACGTCTCTATGTATTTTTCATCACCAGATACAACATAACTTAAGGCTGCAGATAGTCGGACACTCGTAGACATTGCTAGATTTTTACTTGCAGTTAACACCATTAAATCTTCTTCAACGAGGACTTTAGCCTGTTTCTCCATGTTTGTATTTGAAAAATAAGTATACGTAGTAAAACAAGCAAATAATACTAATAACATAATAAATGTACTTAATAAACGTGCTTTAATTGTTTTAAATTGAAATAAACGATTCATTTTTTCCATCCTTTAGCTTTTTCTTTAAAACTTATCCTATTCTATTTATTTTATTACTATTTCAAAAGAAAAGTAGAATTTTTTTGTTGAAAATACTAAAAAAGGTTTTTTGGCATAATTAAATTCATATTTTTCAAATATTCTTGTTTGTTTGCTAAAATCGTGTGTCTATTTACCTATTGTCTTGGTGTTTTTAGAAAAAATAATTTTGACAATACTATACATTTTTTTAGAAGTTCTATAAAGGATATCAAAAAACTGCAAGAGGCTGAGACTAAACTAAAAAAATTTAAGGAACAGAGGAAGGGTGTTCATAAATTTTAGCTATATGGAGAACTTAGCTATTCTTGCTTTTGCAATAAAAAAAATTAGAAGTGCTCATTAGTTGTTGATAGCGAGGCGGTGGCTCCCGCTCAGAACTTACACAGCGTAAGACGCGGGCATTCTGCGCGTTAGTGAGGGTTGCGGCTTACTGTGCTGAGCGGAAAGCATAGCCGAAGCAAAAAAGTGTTAGATTGACTGCCATCAATCTAACACTTTTTCTCTTTTGTCCCAGCTTCTTGCCTTGTCTTATAGACGAATCTCCATCTGATTTCGCTGTGAATAAGAGCATTTAAGTTCTTTACTGCTTATTTTTTTTTGCTTGACGCTCCCATTGTAGTAAAGATGGATATGGATCAAATGCCCATTCTGTTCGACCATTAAATTTGTAAATACCGTAATGAAGATGTGGGGGGAATTTTCCAGATGTGCCTTCTTTTCCATAACCAGAGCTGCCGACATAACCGAGTACTTGCCCTGGTTCTACAACATCTCCAACCTTTATTTCCTTATGATAGCTCCCGAGATGGGCATAATAGTGATAAGAATTATGATTATCGCGAATGCCAATTCGCCAACCTCCGAATTGATTCCAGCCTTTAACTTCGACTACACCATAGGAGGTGGACAGTACAGGTGTCCCGTAGCCTGCAAAAATGTCAGTTCCCTCGTGGATTCGCCTGCCTCCCCAACCTCTATTATCACCCCAAGTACCTCTATAGCTGTAATCGGAGCGTGTTGGAATCGGGAATGTATGGGCATCCAACTCAGTCGTTTTAAAATGTTTATACAAAGTGGAAATCGTGACGATTTGATTAACGGCTTCTTCACTTTTGTAGTATTCCCATAAAGCAAGTTTAAAGTCTTCATCTGTAGAACCAAATTGACTTATAAAACTAGCCATGGAGAAGATCACATCTACATCATCTGAAGGGCTTGCAATTCCATCACCGTTGCCATCAAGTCCCATTCCACCAAAATAACTGATTGTTTCAGGTATCGTATCTTCCTTGACAGGATTTAATGCACCGGACCAATACTCATCAGAAAATTGAATGGCGATGAAGCCATCTCGCTTCGGAATATCTTTACGAACGGATTGAAGATTTCGCTCATATTGATCGATAGCCGCTAAAAAATGCCATGGAATTAGTAATTCATCGAATTGTACGTAATAGGACATACGTTGTTGTAAAATTTCTTCATTACTCGGTCCTTCATTTGCCAGTGTAACCGTTGGGGGAAAATAACTCCACAGCAGCATACATGTTAGAAGGAAAATTAAATAACGATTCAAAATTGGACCTCCTTTCTACAGATAGAATAACCGAAATTTTATATTTCATAAGTCCACTTTAAATGCAGTAAATCCCTTTTATGTAGCGAGAAAAAAACTTGAACAATAAGAAGAAACTAATTCAATGAAAAAGTAATGGGTATCATAATGTATCTAACTTCATACTATGTTATAAATCAAGCCCTGAAAGAATGGAGGGAAGGCTATCAACATTTTAGATAAAGTGAAGAGCTATCGCGAAGAAGAAAATCGACTGAAGTGGGAAGGTACATTTGCAGATTATTTACGCATCATAAAGGAAAGACCTGAAGTTGCTCAAACAGCCCATTCTCGCGTCTACAATATGATTAAAAGCGCTGGTGTAGAGGAACGCGATGGGCAAAAGATGTATCAATTTTTCGGAAAAGAAATTTTTGGGCTTGAATCAGCAATTGAAAGACTGGTGGAGGAATATTTCCATCCTGCAGCAAGAAGATTAGATGTTAGAAAGCGGATTTTGTTATTGATGGGGCCTGTAAGTGGAGGAAAGTCAACGATCGTAACGTTGTTAAAGCGAGGGCTTGAACAATTCTCGCGCACGGAAGAGGGAGCAGTTTATGCAATTAAGGGATGTCCAATGCATGAGGACCCGCTGCATTTAATTCCACATCATTTACGAAATGAATTTTTTGAAGAGTATGGAATACGAATTGAGGGCAGCTTATCGCCTTTAAATACGATGCGTCTTGAAAAAGAATACGATGGACGTATTGAAAATGTCATTATTGAGCGTATCACTTTTTCTGAAGACAAACGTGTGGGCATAGGAACCTTCACACCTTCTGACCCAAAATCTCAAGATATTGCAGATTTAACGGGGAGCATTGATTTCTCGACTATTGGCGTATTTGGCTCAGAGTCGGACCCTCGTGCTTATCGCTTTGATGGAGAGTTAAATAAAGCGAACCGAGGAATGATGGAATTCCAAGAAATGCTGAAATTAGACGAAAAGTTTTTATGGAATTTGTTGTCACTGACGCAAGAAGGGAATTTTAAGGCAGGAAGATTCGCTTTAATAAGTGCCGATGAATTAATTGTTGCTCATACAAACGAAACGGAATATCGTTCCTTTATTTCGAATAAAAAGAACGAAGCTTTACACTCACGCATTATTGTTATGCCAATTCCATATAACCTAAAAGTGAGCGAGGAAGAACATATTTATGAAAAAATGATTAATGAAAGTGATATGGCTCATGTTCATATTGCGCCACATGCATTGAAGGCCGCAGCAATCTTTTCGGTCCTAACAAGGCTAGAAGTTCCGAAAAAACAAGGTGTGGATCTTATTAAAAAAATGCGCTTGTACGACGGAGAAAATGTGGAGGGATTTAATTCCGTTGACTTAGAGGAGCTGAAAAAAGAGTTTCCTAACGAAGGCATGAACGGTATTGATCCACGGTATATTATTAACCGTATTTCATCAGCAATCATTCGCAAAGAAATCCCATCTATTAATGCATTGGATGTGTTGCGCGCACTGAAAGATGGTCTTGATCAGCATGCTTCTATATCTCAAGAAGATCGAGAAAAATATATGAATTATATTGCTGTTGCAAGAAGAGAGTACGATGAAATTGCGAAAAATGAAGTGCAAAAAGCATTTGTCTACTCGTACGAAGAATCTGCCAAAACATTAATGAATAATTACCTCGATAATGTAGAGGCGTTTTGTAATAAAAACAAAATATTTGATCGCCTAACTGGCGAAGAAATGAATCCAGATGAAAAGCTAATGCGTTCCATTGAAGAGCAAATTGGCATTTCTGAAAATGCGAAAAAAGCATTCCGTGAGGAAATATTAATTCGCATTTCAGCTTATGCAAGAAATGGCAAGCGCTTCGACTATAATTCTCATGAGAGATTACGAGAAGCAATCCAAAAGAAACTATTTGCTGATTTGAAAGATGTCGTGAAAATTACAACGTCTTCAAAAATGCCTGATGAGTCACAACTGAAGAAAATTAATGAAGTTGTAGCAAGGCTTGTGGATGAGCATGGCTATAACACAACTTCAGCGAATGAATTATTACAATATGTAGGTAGTTTGTTAAACCGCTAACTTAGTGTCAGTGACAATTATGCAGGGGCGTAATGAATCGTCGGTATAGGAGTGTCCCATTTTTAGGGCACTCCTTTTATTTCTCTAAAAAGTTCAAGAAAGCTGATTGCTAGCATAGGATAGAAAAAGCGAATTTGATAGATGGGTGAGGATAAAAATGACTGAAAACGAAAATAAGCGATTTGTCATCTCTCAGGAAAATTGGTCCCTCCATCGTAAAGGGCACCAAGACCAACAACGTCATATGGAAAAGGTTAAAGATGCGATTAAAAACAATTTACCCGATTTAGTAAGTGAGGAAAGTATTGTTATGTCAAATGGCCGAGAGGTTATTAAAATACCTATACGCTCCCTCGATGAATATAAAATTCGATATAACTATGATAATTCAAAGCATGTCGGTCAAGGACAAGGTGATAGTAGTGTGGGGGATGTTGTTGCACGTGACGGTAGCAAGAGCGATCAAGGCAATGGCAATGGAAAAGAAGCTGGTGACAAGCCTGGTCAAGATTATTATGAAGCAGAAGTCAGCATGGAAGAAGTGCAAAATGTGTTATTTAAAGAGCTAGAACTCCCTAATTTACAGCAAAAAGAAAAAGCAGATATTAAAACCGAAAAAATTGAATTCAATGATATAAGGAAAAAAGGGCTTATGGGCAATGTTGATAAGAAGCGTACCATTTTAAATGCGATCAAACGCAATGCCATGGAAGGGAATGCTCAAATTACGCCCATTCATAATGATGATTTACGCTTTAAAACATGGGATGAAGTGGAGAAGCCTGAATCGAAGGCAGTCGTGCTTGCAATGATGGATACAAGTGGCTCCATGGGCACTTTTGAAAAATATTGTGCAAGAAGCTTTTTCTTTTGGATGACGAGATTTTTACGCTCGAAATATGAAACAGTGGAAATAGAGTTTATTGCCCATCATACAGAGGCAAAAGTGGTGACAGAAGAAGAGTTTTTCACAAAGGGAGAAAGTGGTGGAACGATTTGTTCATCTGCGTATATAAAAGCATTAGAGTTAATACGCGATAAATATAACCCAAGTCGTTACAATATTTACCCTGTTCATTTTTCGGATGGCGAAAACATTTCGATGGATAATGAAAAATGTTTAAAACTCGTGAGTGAATTAATGGAAGTATCAAGTATGTTTGGCTATGGAGAAGTAAATCAGCATAACCGTTTCTCGACGCTAATGTATACGTATAAAAAAATTGATGATCCCAAATTTAGATATCATATTTTAAAGAAAAAAGGCGATGTCTATGATGCCTTAAAAAGCTTTTTCCAAAAAACTGAATTGCAAAATGAAAATTAAATTGGAAGGTGCTAAGCATTCATTTCCGAAAGGAGGAGGCTGAAAAATGGAGAAGGAGCTTCACCGTGCGATTGATGAAATAACAGAGATTGCAACAGGGTTTGGTTTAGATTTTTTCCCGATGCGTTATGAAATATGTCCTGCAGATATTATTTATACATTTGGCGCATATGGTATGCCTACTCGTTTTTCCCACTGGAGCTTTGGCAAGCAATTTCATAAGATGAAACTGCAATATGATTTAGGATTAAGTCAAATTTATGAGCTCGTTATTAACTCCAATCCGTGCTATGCATTTTTACTTGATACGAATTCACTTACACAAAATAAGCTAATTATTGCGCATGTATTAGCGCACTGTGATTTCTTTAAAAACAATGTGCGATTTTCTAATACAAGACGCGATATGGTCGAGAGTATGACAGCGACAGCAGAGCGTATTGCCAGTTATGAAAGAGAATATGGCAAGGAAGAGGTGGAACAGTTTTTAGATGCGATTTTAGCCATTCAAGAACATATCGACCCTTCCTTATTAAGACCAAAGCTGTCATCCGAAGATGATGAACAAGATGAAGAAGACGTGATTACTGCCAAATCACCGTACGATGATCTTTGGAATTTAGATACGAAAGAAAAAGAGCAGAGACCAGTACGTAGAAAAATTAAACAGTTTCCATTAAAACCGGAAAAAGATTTATTACTGTTTATTGAGGAGCATAGTCGGGAGCTTGAGGACTGGCAGCGAGATATTTTAACGATGATGCGTGAGGAAATGCTATATTTTTGGCCGCAATTAGAAACCAAAATAATGAATGAAGGATGGGCTTCTTATTGGCATCAACGAATTATGCGCGAACTTAATTTAACTACAGTGGAGACAATTGAATATGCCAAATTAAACGCAGGGGTTGTGCAACCATCAAAAACATCGATTAATCCATATTATTTAGGTTTGAAAATATTTGAGGATATTGAAAAACGCTATAATAACCCAAGTGAAGAAATGCGCAGATTAGGCGTTCTACCGAACACAGGGCGTGAAAAGATGTTTGAGGTGCGAGAAATTGAATCGGATATTTCTTTTATTCGCAACTATTTAACAAAGGATTTAGCCAAGCAAGAAGATTTGTATCTGTTTCAAAAAAAGGGCAATGAATATCGTATAACAGATAAGGATCATGAAATGGTGCGTGACCAGCTTGTATCAATGCGCGTTAATGGAGGATTCCCATATATCGTTGTGAAAAATGGCGATTACCTGCGAAATGGTGAATTATATTTGGTACATGGTTATGAAGGAACGGAACTAGATCCACATTATTTAGAAAATGTCTTGCCATATATTTATCAATTGTGGGGGCGTCCTGTGCATTTAGAGACGTATGTTGAAGGAAAGCCAATGCTTTATTCGTATGATGGTACAAAAAATTATAAGCGTTCTGTTTAAAGCAAAGCTTCTATCAGGTAGGATGAAAGTACCTACAGATAGAAGTTTTACTTTTTTAGTTAGCAATGGCTTCGAACTTTTATTCATTGTGGTCGCTGTTAGATGGTTGTTCTTCAGGTACTGTATCTAGTAGCCCTTCTTCAACATCTTGAGACTGACTAGCGTGCGAATGGATATCGCTATCAATAACTAAACTATCCCGAACTTTAATACCTTGTTGTCCACCCGCCTCATCGTTATCATCTCCAGCAATTCCACTTCTGCCATTGCCATCCGCAAACTGAGAATTTAGATTTCTAGTTTGACTGTGATTTAGCGCGTTTTGCCCACCTTGGTTGGCATTTGTTCCAACATCTTTATTAATTTGACCGCCACCTTCAGCCCTTTGCTCAAAATGGTTTTCGGTATTGCCAATATTAAATGTAATATTTATTGTTACGTTATTTTTCGCTTGTTTATTAGAGCTTTCTCTTTCAGGATCCTCCGAGTGATTTGAATGTTTCGGAGAATTATAAAAACCTGTCATAGTTTCCACTCCTTTCTTTTCAGTATTATTATTAAAGTATTAAATTATTAAAAATTTACTTGTACGTGTAGCCTTATATCGACAGAGAATATGAAGAAAATTATTTGTTGCTATGTGTGAAAGTAGTAAAAAGTCATGATAGAAACATTTCATTTAGGGTATCCATCATGAATTTCTGCGCGTCATCGTGAAAATTTGTTAAAATGAATAAGATTATATGAATATCTATGGAACTGGAACGGTGAATAAACGTTGAAAACATTTAAAAAGGTTTATATAGAAATAACAAGTGTTTGTAATTTAGCTTGTAGTTTCTGCCCGCCAACTGAGCGTGCAAAGGGACTTATTAAGGTAGAACAATTTAATAAAATATTGGATGAAATACGCCCACATACGAAATACATTTATTTGCATGTAAAGGGTGAACCACTTTTACATCCACGTATTCATCAGCTTTTGGATGCGGCTCATGAAAAAGGCTTTAAGGTCAATATTACAACGAATGGTACGCTGATTAAAAAAAATCGCGAAAAGCTACTAGGAAAGCCTGCATTACGTCAAATCAATTTTTCATTACACAGCTTTGATGGGCATGAGGGGTCAGAAAATCGTGAAAAATATTTAGGGGATATTTTAGAATTTGTGCGTGAAGCAAGCAAATTTAATACGATTATTTCGTATCGTTTGTGGAATTTACAACAGGATCATATTTCAGATTTAGCCGCAAGAAGAAACCGTGAGACGCTTGAAATTATAGAAAATGAATATAATCTCGATTTTCGAATCGAAGAAAAAGTGCAGCCTGGTAAGGGTGTAAAAATTGCGAACAATATTTATTTAAATCAAGACCATGAATTTAGATGGCCAAGTCTACTTGCTCCAGAGGATGAAGGGAAAGGCTTTTGCCATGCGTTACGTAGCCAAGCAGCTATTCTTGTAGATGGCACAGTTGTACCTTGCTGCCTTGATGGAGAGGGTGTTATTAACTTAGGCAATGTTCATGAGCAATCCTTTAGTGAAATTGTAGAAGGTGAGCGTGCCAATAATATAGTAGAAGGCTTTTCAAGACGAGAAGCGGTCGAAGAGCTATGTAGAAAATGTGGCTATCGACAGAAGTTTGGGATGGAAGGAGAATAGGGGAATGAGAGTACTGTGACCGTCGATGTCCGCTACTGACGGTAGTTTCCCGCGGGCACAACGTAAGCTATTGATTTCCGTTCTATGCGCTCCCATTCCGCAGGCACGGCTTCAACTAATTTTTGCGGCTCGTGCTGTTCCTGCTTGGGTGTCGCGCCCTCCACTCCACAAATCACGCACCGCAGAAAAATTGTATGTGTGACTGGCACAGCGCAAAAATCCACTTCGCTTTCCGCGGCACGACGTAAGCTGCAACCCTCGCTAACGCGCGGAATGCCAGCGTCTTACGTTCTGTGCGTTCCCGAAAGGAGTCTACGTGGATTTTTACTTAGTAAAATTGTGTGAGTGACTGGCACCCTATATGCTCCCGCACGTAGCGGAAATCAATCAACACTTTAAATCTTGCAAGGCAACCCGCGTTTACAGTCAAACAGCTCTAATGTTATTCAACATTAGAGCTGTTTTTCTTTGTTTGCGCATCAATGGTATTTAGAAAATCTCTTGTGATGCGTACTACATATTTTACTTCGTCTAAATTGCGCTCTCTTAATAATGAGCGATGAATGTCAAGCATAAGATTTTTCTCTTCAATATCAGTAACACCCGATAATCGTTGGAAATTAAAGAGTTCTTCAGGTGCAATATCTAACGCCTTCATAAGCATTTCCAATGTACTTAACGTAATATTAGATTGCCCATGCTCAATATTTGAAATGCGACCTTTACTAAAACCTAACTTCCCCGTTCTCTCTGCAACTTCTTCTTGACTAAGCCCTTTGGAAACTCTAATGATACGGAGTTGTTCACCTACTAGCTTTAAAAAGTCTGACATATCATTCACCTCTATGTAAAAAGCTAGTGAAAAACAAAGAAAATGCATATACCATTAAAGTTATACAATATAGATAATATTACATTAAAATGGTACAATAATCACTATATGAATGCTAATTGAGGAAATATCTATCATTTTATTCACTAAAATCAGGCGTTAACAATTATTTATGTGAGGATGGCATATTGTGAAGAATGGAGGATCTAAACGTGTTGAAGCGTTATAGACTAGATGAAATAGCTCTTATTGTTGCTAGAACAACACCTTATATTCCAAATTTCTCAAAAGTAAATCAACCGCTTATTACCGCAGAAAAGTTAAAATGGTTGTCTCTTGGCGAAGATATTCATCGATTATCTCAATTGGATAGTGCGATAGATCAATGGAAATGGGCGAAGGTTCCCGCAAAAACAATTGTATTTGAAAAAAATAGCCTAGATGGTGCTAACAAGCATATATTTCAATGTGAAAATGTAGCGTATATAGCACATGATGTTGTCGCGATTATTCCAAATGAATCCATTATTTTAAGCGATTATTTATACTATTTTTTTAGTTGGTATCAACCAAATACAGACTGGAGACAGTTGCATCATATTCTAATAGATATACCTTCACTTGAAATGCAAACGAACATTGTCAAACTATTAAAAACAAGTCAACAACTATTGAAAAATAAAAAATCTTTACTAACGGCTGTAGAGGAGTTACCACTGCATATTGGTAATATTGCGCAGCAAACGGAACAACATACTAGACAGTTAAATGACGGCTTTGACCAACTACAAATGTATTATAATTACACACTGCATAAAATTTTTACAGGAGAGCTATTTCGGTTGAACAATACATCCTAATAGGCAAATAAAATAGAAAAGTCGGTGTAATCACTAAAGAAGTGAAGCTTACACCGACTTTTAAATAGTTAAATTTCAATAATAATAGGTAAAATCATTGGTTTACGTTTCGTCTGTGAAAAAAGATACTGGCCGACAGCCTTTTTTATTTCCCGTTTTAAAACAAACAGTTGCTGCTTGCTTTCCTCTTGTAGTTCACCAATGGTTGCTTTTACAAGAACATTTACTTTAAGAAGAAGATCCTCTGATTCTTTAGCATAAACAAATCCCCGTGAAATGGTATCAGGTTCTAAAATAATCGACCCATCTGCCTTACTAAGCGTTAACACGATAACGAGCATGCCATCCTCTGATAGTTGTTTACGGTCACGTAATACGATGCCTTCAACTTCTCCAATGCCAATACCATCTACATACGTATCGCCAGATGGAATTTTTCGCGTTTGCCTCGCTTTAGCATTTTCAATATCGACAACGTCTCCGTTTTTAATAATAAAGGTATGTCCTCTTTTAACACCAACAGATTCTGCTAACAAACGGTGTTGGTGTAACATGCGAAATTCACCATGAATCGGAATAAAAAACTTCGGTTTCATTAGTGTCAGCATTAGTTTTAAATCTTCTTGATAACCATGTCCAGAAACATGCATGCCAGTGTTACTGGATGAACCATAAATCACCTTAGCCCCAAGCTGAAATAAATTATCGACAATTCGAGAAACACCTTTTTCATTTCCTGGTATTGGAGAGGCGGCTAAAATAACGGTATCATCTGGTAAAATCTTCACTTCTCGATGGTTGCCACTAGCTAAACGGGCAAGAGCTGCTAATGGTTCCCCTTGACTACCTGTACATAAAACAACGACATCTTCTGGTGGGAGGTACTTTACTTCACGGGCATCTATTAACAAATCTTCCGGTATTGTTAAATATCCTCGCTCTAAAGCGACATCTACAACATTTACCATGCTGCGACCTAATAGTGCTAGTTTACGATTCGTTACGATTGTGGCATCTACAATTTGCTGAATACGATTCACATTGGAAGCAAAGGTAGAAATAATAACTTTGCGTTCAGCATGTAGAAAGGCTTCTTCAATATGATGACCTACCAGTTTTTCTGACGGTGTTAAGCCCGGTCGTTCAGCGTTGGTACTTTCAGAAATTAATACTAATACACCTTGTGTACCAACCTCAGCCATCTTATGAATATCAGCAAATTGATTATTTACAGGTGTTAAATCAAACTTGAAATCGCCCGTGTGTACAACATTTCCTTCGGGTGTTTGAAAAACGATTCCTAGACAGTCAGGTATACTATGATTTGTTCTGAAAAAACTAACGTCAATTTGACCGAAATGTAAAGCTGAATCAGAGCCAATCTCAATTAATTCTGTCTCTCTTAAAAGTTTATGTTCCTTTAGTTTTAGTTCGATTAAGCCTAATGTAAAACGAGTACCATAAATAGGAACATTTATTTTTTTTAAGAGGTATGGAATGCCACCTATATGATCTTCGTGTCCATGAGTAACAATCAATCCTTTTATTTTTTCTTTATGCTCCTGTAAATAAGTGATATCTGGAATGATTAGATCAATACCAAGTAGGCTTTCATCCGGAAACTTCGCACCGCAATCGACAATTAACAAATCGTCAGCGTATTGTATAACATACATATTTTTACCGATTTCATTGATGCCACCAAGAGCAAAAATAGATAATGCATTTTTTGTTACAGTCAATGTTATTACCTCCGTATAAATGTATTACGATAATTTTTAGTATTGCTTAAGTCTTCAATCTTATACTTTTGAAGGTATTCAAACTTGTCAGTAAAAGCTGACAGAGGATGACGAATTCAAGATTGGATATGATAAGTGCATGAATGAAGGAGTTGTTTAATATGAAAGAATTTAAAATAACCTATTTTTTTAATGAGCTGCATTATGTAAGACGATTTATCCATATAGAGTCACAGGAAAAAGCGCAACAATTGGTTGAAAGTGAGCGCGATCAATATATTACATTTACAGACAGCAGAGGGATTTATCATGAATTGCATACAAGGGATGTTCGGGTCATTCAAATTTCTGAATATCATCGTGTAGATAAAACAGTCAAAATGTAGAACACATAATCGTTAGATGTTTACACAGATATGGTTGATTCAGATACAATTAGCATTTTTGACTTGCATGAAGAGATGCAAACGGTGAAGAGCTCAATAAAAAGGTGAAAAGGGAGATGAGCTGAGTGAAATGCAGCCTGATGAATTATAGAAAGAGGGAAGCGCTTGAGCCTTTATAATGTATAAAAAGCAAATTGATGTGAGTTTATCCTATATGTTTGAATAACTTGTATCAGCCTACAATTCAACCTATAGCAACTGGACAATTTAAGTCCAGTTTTCTATAGAGTATGTGTTGGACCAAATCCTCCATCTTACTTCTTCAATGGGAATGACAATCAATATTTTTCCATCCCACAATCCACGGTTTTTACCCACTTTTGCGGCTACATTCTTTGTTAAATCTTAAATATGTTTTCACATTTTATCAAAAAAAAAATTAAATTTAAAAAATATGATTTTTATATCAATAGATTTTAATCTTAAAAAAAATCGTTATAAGTAATTGTATTTAAAAAGTGTAATTGTAAATTAATAAATTAGATTATAAAACCTTTTTTTGTAATATTTAATATAAAAAATCGGTTTAACTTTATTTAATTGTCTCAAAAAAAAAATAAAAATAAAAAAAGAAGGTCTTACGTGACCTGAAAAATTTATTATTCTTTCTATCAGAAATACAATGAAAATAAGGAAAGGATACATGTAGAGATGAAAAGAAAGAAAAAAAGATATAAAACACCAGCAATTTTTGCAGCAGCAGCAGTAGTAGTAACACCAGCAATAGTAGCTCCAATTGCCACTGAAGCCTCTCCTAAATCCATTGACATTAAAATGTTGGTAGACGGTGAAGAAGTAACTAATCATCAATGGAAGAACAGAACTTATCGTTTAGTCCATGAACCAAGCGGTGCATTTTATACAAGAGTACTAGCGACTGATGAGATGACAGTAGGAGTAACGGGGGCATATATCATCTATGATTTAACAGATTTACCAGACGCCGAACGTCAAAGAGCAGATGCTCATAAAAAATTACAACCAGTCGGGAAATTTGATGTGCTTAAGGAGGGTACTGTTACGCCTATTGAGTTGAATTACCATACGGTAAAAATTTATGGAGATTCGGAGAAGACTAATCTGTTAGCTACATTCTTGGTTCTTTCAGAAAACAGTGTTGAAGAGAAGCTGAAAGCTCTAAGTAAGAACAATAAATTTGTCGAGTGGGTAGTAAATAGATATGGAGAAACATTTGATATTACTAAACTGCTGGCAGCTCTTGAAGCAAGTAATATTGGCGAAAACGAAGAAGTCTTTTTTATTAAAGATGAACCAGCAACACCGATAGCACCAGAAGTAACAACAACACCAGAAGTAACAACAGCATCAGAAGTAACAACAACACCAGAAGTAACAACA
>LAHS01000727.1_pt1 | contig 68178 bp, 77 predicted proteins | sample 329651 | NCBI WGS metagenome assembly LAHS01 (sample SAMN03275699, study PRJNA271635) | activated sludge metagenome | isolation source: sample C-1 Sludge from hydrolytic chamber (first chamber) of Anaerobic...
CTTAACTGACGACACGCCGTAAAACTGATGACCGAGACACTGACGATGCTTGAACAGATGGATCGCTACACTCGACTCAAGCGCGAAACCCGGACTGAAGACAGGGCGACCGTCATGGCGGCCCTGAAGGCGTGTGGCATCACCAAAGTCGTCATGCGCTATGATGGGTATGGTGATTCCGGTGGCGTGGAGGAGTGCGCCGTTGAAGGCGGGCAGGGACAGGAAAGCCTGACGACCCCCATCCAGACGACCCTCGTTGACTGGTCATCTGGAGAGAAGACTATCCAGATGTCGCCGTTAAGGGACGTGCTGGAAACGCTCACCATGCAGTACGTGGATGTTGAGCATGATGGGTGGGAAAATAATGAAGGCGGCTCCGGCGATGTCACCTTTGACCCGGTCGCAGATACGATCACCGTGTCTCATACCGAGAACCATATCACCCATGAAGACTTCGTACACACCTATTGAGGCCAGAGAGGGTGATATGGCGCATAGCTATTTCCACGCGGTTATCACCGCGAAAAAATGGGGCGGCATTCCTGAGGATTATCAGGCAATTCATAGCTGGTTCGATGGGTCAAAATCCATTCTGGCCGACATGCGGCACAGAGCCCTTCGCCATCATGCCGAAGGCATTTTCATGGCTGAACAGGTGTTCGGTATCACCATAATCAATTCGGCCGGGCGCACCGTTACGGTGCGCCTCATCGGCGAACAGCATGTTCTGGACGATCTCGGCCATATCCCGAGTTTCGCGGACTGGGCGCGGGCGATTGAACCTGCGCGATGGATGGTGCGTGTTTCGCCGCACGCGGCCTCCACGCCGTCGGTTTCGCCAACGGGGCCGTTGCCCATCGCTGCGTAATGGCCGGTGTCGCGCGTGTCAGACGACTGCCCGCGCAGAACTGGACACAAACACGCAGATCAGTACGCCAGCTCAAAAAACAGAAAAACACACACAAAAACAGCAAAACGCGCCTGCCAGAACGGGACCGTGCGTTCAAACGGTGGGGCTTCGCTCCCGGCGCTACGCGCCGCGTTTGAGCGCACGGCCGCCGTCCCGGCAGGCAGCAGAGTGTCAAAAAACCAGAAAAGGATAGAGGCATGTCTGCGACACTTGAACACACCCAGCCTGCTGCGATCACGGCCGAGGCGCTGGCACAGTTTATCGGCACGACCCGGTATTATCGCTACACGATGGGTCTGATCCTGACCGATGGGGCTGCGTATCTGGCCGAAAATGGCGCGGGCTGGCTGCTGGACATCGTGGCGAGCGCGCGCCTGGTTCCGGCCGTCCGCCGTGCCGAGTTCGAGTGCTGGACCCTGAGGGTGGATCTCACCAAACAGCGCGCCGAGGTTGTGTGCACGGATGGGAACGGCGAACGCGAGGCCAACATCCTTTACCGCCAGGGTATGGGCTATACGGATTTTCCGCTGGCTGAACTGAAACTTTATGCCGTCGCCGATAGTAACCTCGGCAAGGTCGTCATGCTCACATCCGAATACTGAGCGAGGCCGGGTCCGTGCGTGCGCCAAAATGGACACAGCCACGCGCGGGCTCCTGCAGCCTTTCGCCGGAGATGGGGCGCAGGGCGAGCGCCACTCAACAAAAAGAAAAACAGCAAACACAAAAGAAAAACCCGCTGCCACGTCTGGGAGGCCGCCACCAGAGGCAAGCTCTGGCCCCGGCCTCCCAGACGTGGCGGACGCGGAAGGGTTGAAAACAAATCATGAAAAGGAAGCCATCATGGCCCGTCTGATCCTGAACGCCGAGCGCGCAACCCGCATCCATGTTCGTCAAGACTGCTACGTCAACGCGGAAATGATGGCGGATTTCTATCCTGTGCAGGAAATCACCGTCACGACACTCGATCAGATCCGTGAGGCCGTGGCCCGGTATGGGGAGCGCGTCGCTCTTGAGCGTCCGCGGGAGAGTTTTGTGATCACCGTTACGGTTCCGCGAGGCCAGCGCCGCCCCACAGGGTTCGAGAACGCCTATCGTCGTGGCCAACTGGGAACGTATGCGTGGACGCACGACATTTTCGAGCACCCGCTGCCGATGCCTGGCGATTACGGGGTGCGGATGTGGGGCGGGTGGAACAGGCCGTTCCAGTTCGCGGAGTGCGACCCTGTCTGGCCCGACGAAACCCCGGATGAGTTTACCCATGCCGCCGCTGGCCATATGGGCCTGTATGGCTGGCTGCGGGCGGCCAATGCGCGGGTGCAGCGCCTGAGCCAGTGCACCCGTACGCTGCTCGATGTCGCCACCATCGCGGAACTGCGTGCGGCTTACGCCGCGCGCCGCCATCCGCTGAGTGTCGCACAGGACGCCCTGCGCGCGGCCCCGCAGGATCTTGCCGCCTGAGGGAGCCGGGCAGGGGCTTCCTGCCCAATGCAGGGCCATGAACGGGTGGCCCTGCGGCCTGCCCCGCTGACGCGGGGCTTTGTCCTTTTGCATTGAGGATTTTCGATCATGCCGCCACCCAGTCTGCCAGTCGATCGTTTTGCCGACGTGAGTACCGCCCATCTCTCGCCCGAGGACCGGGCCCTTCTCACCCGCTATATCGAGACAGAGGGGGCGGACGGCCTGTCCTGTCTCGTTGGTCCTTATGGGTGGCTCGTGAACGCCTCGTCGGAACTCCGGGCGACCGAACACGCCTCGCCTGGCCTTGCGGCCATTCTCGCGGCGGCGCGTGCGCAGGGCTGTGCCTATGTCCTGTTCGACCGCGACGGCCTGCCCATCGATGGCGTTCAGACCTTCGATTTCTAAGCCTGCGCTCCATTCAATCGCAAAGAGCGGGACACGTTGGATCTATGTGAGCCCGACCAACCTCAAGGCGCGTGCCTGTCAGCCGCCAAATAAACGGCAGAAAAAATAAAGAAATAAAAACAGGAGAACGAAAAACACAAAAAAGAAGATCGCCTCTCATAGTCCGTCACGCAGGCTAAGGGTGCGTCGCAGGCTCCCGGCGCAAGCGCCGCCCTTAACCTGCGCGCCGGCCGATGAGCCGGCTGAAAGGGTCAGAAGAAAATCCACAAAGGAGAAAACGATGTCTGATCCTGTCACTTTCAGGAGCCTGCGTGTGGGCACGCGCTTCCGGTTTGCTGCGACCCCGCACGGCAGAACCTACAAGAAAATGGGTCCGAACCAGTATCGGGTTGCCAATCATCCCCACCTCTTCCGGGCAGAAAACGAAACGCTGGTGGTCGCACTGCCTGACCTGCCCCCGGAAGGCCCGCGTGAGTTCCAGCCCCTCGGCCGGGCGGGGCGCGGGCGGCATGTGGCCACCCGGAATACTGCCGGAAAGGGAGCGCGGGCATGAAACTCTCTCCCCAGACCTGGCAGGACATCAGGGATATGGCGGGCTTCCTGTTCGGGGTGGCCAGTCTGCTCGCGCTCATGAGCGGAATCCTGTTCGGCCCGGACGTGCTGAGCGCCATCGCCGCCGATCATCCGATCGCCATGGCGCAGGAGGCCATTCTGGCCGCGCGCTGATCCCCAAGTGGAGAGCAAAGATGTTCAGACAGTATTATGCGGGGCGCTGGTTCGCGCCACGCGACAACCCCCTGCGTGTCGGCCCGATTGCGGTCGGTGCGCTGTATCGCCTCCCCGAATATCTCGATCACGGACGCCCCGTGCGCTGGCAGGTGCTGGCCTTCCTCAACGGGGTGTGCGCGGCCACACGCTTCAATACGACAACCCGGCGCTGGGAAGACCGGGTGATCTCGGGCCGTTCCGATCGCGCGCTGATCCGCCGTCTTGCCGATGGCGCGGTGCATGAGATCGCGGTGCGTTGCCTGATCACTGTGGATGATGAGGCGCCCGGGCTGGTGCGGCCGTCGCTGCCCGATGTGGTGCGCTGGCATCGGGGCTTTCAGATGCGGCAGGCCGCCTAGGCCTGTTTTTTGGGCCACGTCCCTGTCTTTGCGGGCGAGGGGCGTGCGGCCCGCCTGTCCTTACTGCTTTACGGAGAAAAGATTATGGTTCGGCACACGCCATCCAATGTGACCGTTGTGGAATTTGGCCCGCGGGAAATGCACCGTGCGAGCCCGCTGTCGCGCATGAAACCCGTGCGGCTGCTGTTGCGCGAGCAGGCGCAGCTGGAGAGTGATGCAGGGGAAGGGATTTTACCCGCTGCTAACTGTGCGGCCCTGCGTCGGCGTGCGGCACGGGCTGGGCGCACGGCCCGCACGCTTTTGCTGGATCTGGCCGCATGAGCCCGCATGCACTTGTACCGCTGGGTGATGCACGGCATGATGGGGCCTGCCGTTCCCTATCGTGGAGAAAGACCGTGTTCCGTTTATCCCTGTGCGCGTCGGGCGCTGTCCTGATCACAGGCCTGACGCTTCTGACCGCGGCTCCCCTGCGTGCCGCTGAGACCTGTACGCAGTTCGGTCCGGAAAACGCCCTGCCGGTACTTCTCAATGAAAAGCTCCAGCCCCGCACAACACTTCTGTGCAACACCGCCTATGCCGTTCTCAATTCCGGGGTTGTGCATGAACCGCTCTGGGCGGCCGAGTATCTCGATGCGGCGGCGGTGCAGGGTGGGCGAAAGATTGGCCGCACGACCGACACCTTTGTCGCCGATGAGCGCCTGCCTGCAGGCGATGGGGCGACACTGGCTGACTACCGTGGCTCCGGCTTCGACCGCGGGCACTTGGTGGCATCGGCTGACGCGGGGACCCAGGAGATACAGGAACAGACGTATACGCTCTCCAACGTCGTGCCCCAGACAGCCGCCCTGAATGAAGGGATCTGGACGGGTGTGGAAATGGCGGTGCGGGCCATAGCGTTGCGTGAGGGCGGGGTCTATGTCGTGACGGGGCCGGATTTTACCGGCAGCAGCCGCGCCATCGGGCACGATGTGCTGGTCCCCACGGCGACATGGAAGGCCGTGTATGATCCGATCCGCCACGAGGCGGGAGCCTATCTGTGCCAGAACACCGCAACGCCAACATGTCGGACGCTGAGTGTTGCGGATCTTGCAGACAGGATCGGGATTGACCCGTTTCCCGGCGTCGCAGACGCTGTCAAAGCACGCGCCATGGCGCTGCCTGAGCCGCAGGCGAGCCCCTATGCGCCCCGCTCGCAGGAGAACCGTGACTGGGAGCGGCTGCAGAAACGACTGGAGCGCAAACTGGCGAAGGCCGGGATGAAGGCGCTCAGACACGCGCTCGAACAGGAACAGGAGTAAGTCCATGTCGCCATCCAAAGCCTTCGCCCCCTTTGGACCTGACGCACAGGTGCAGACCATTGAGCAGATGACGGTGGAAAATGACCCCGCGCGGGTCAGCGTGTATGGGCGTCTGGACATCACGCATGACCGGGCCGGACTGGAGAATGCCCGCGCTCTGGCCGCACTGCTCAATGCGGTCGTCGCCCGGCTGGAGGCTGAGCCTGAACTCCCGGCTCATGCCCCTGTAGCCCCGCAAACCCACCCGATGACCAACCCCTTCGCCTGAGGGGTTAAGCGACCGCACCCGCCCAGCGATAGCCGCGCCGGAGCCTGAGGCGCAGAAGACCGGCAAGGGCATTCGCGGCAGCGCCTTCATTGGCGTGCAGATCAAGGCGCAGGCGGCCCGCGGTGCCGATCCTGCCCCAGCGCCGGATGAGGACAGCGCCCCCGAACAGGTCACGCTGCACTGACATCTCGTAAAACCGCCAGGTATTCCGGGCCGGGTCGATACGCGTCAGGCGGGCCTCTATGGGAAAAAGCGGAATCTGCTCCATGGCATGCCCTCCATGCGGCTCACGCCCTGATCATAGCGCGACTGCGAGGGCGGTACCAGCATCGGCTTCCTACGGGGAATGCAGCCCACCGGATGAGACCCGTAACCGTCCGGGGTCTCAGGGGGGCTGCGGGAAGAACCTGGTCCAGAAGGGCGTCACAACGGGATGCGCTAGACTGAGCAGAGTGCAGTTCAGTGTGGGGTTTTTCGATGCCAGGTGTTTTGCCGGGTGGTCTTTTCAATCGAGTAGTCCGTGGGTTCACCAGACGCCTTCGGCGGCCTACGGCTGGCGCGTCCCACGCGCCCTCTGGTGCAGCCGATCCCTTGTGCCGGGGACATGGCCTTTCTGCTCAGGAGGCGGCGAGGGAGCAGGAGCGACCCTGCCTCTCCCGCGGCGTCGTGTTGACGGAACGGCCTGATGCCAGGACTTCTGGAAATGGCGCTTTCAGGTCGTTAGACAGTATTGAACAGGAGTATCGGCCTGAAAGTCATGGCAGACCCACGAAATACGAGCACGACAAAGTAACCGAAGAAAAAGACGGGCGAACAGGAAAGAAAAAACACAGTAAAAAAGACCGGAAAACGGTCATTCCGCATCATTTTTCCTTGGTCGCATGGCCAGTTTGTGCTACAAAAAAGGAAGTAACGGCACAGTATCCAGAACGAATTCCGGTTTGTGTCCATGTAAAGGGAGATCCCGCCATGTATCAGCGCTTTGAACTGTCCGAACAGGATCGTCAGACCATTGTCAACGGCGTCTCCTGTGCCACCCTGCTCGAAAACCATCACTTCCTTCTGGTGGCGGAGAAGAGCACCAGACGCTGCCTCAAATACCGCAACGGCAACGAACACATCATCGTCACTCATGACGGGAAGGGTTGGTGGGATGCCCAGCGCCCACGCGGCACGCCCGATAGCAGTGGCGATGTGTTTGCCCTGTGCCGCCGTCTCGACCCCGCCATGAAATGGCGCGAAGTCTGCTCGACACTGGGTGCGCTGGTCGGGGTCGAACCCAAAGGGGCCGCCTATGTCGCGCAGAAGGTCGCGCGCACGGATGAACGGAGCCCTGCCGAACGCTGGGCGGAGCGCAAGTCGCTCTACCGGGGTGGGAAGGTGTGGAACTATCTGATCGGCGAGCGCTGCCTGCCCGAAGCCATCGTGCGTGCAGCCGTGGCCAAGGGGTGCCTGCGTGACGGGTATCATGCGGCCTGGTTCGCCCATACGGATGAGCAGGGTGCGGTCTGCGGGGCCGAGCTGCGCGGGCCGGACACTCATATGTGCCTGGGCGGGACGGTCAAGACCCTGTTCCGCTTCCAGCCGGGCAGTGTGCAGCCAGTCCGTCGTCTGGTGATCTGCGAGGCGGCAATCGATGCGCTGTCCTTTGCCGCCCTCGATCAGGCCCATGTGCCCGGCACTGTTTACGCGTCCACCGCCGGGGGTATGGGGCCGGAGACCATTGCGGCGATCCAGACCCATCTCGCGGCCATGAAGGCTCTGCCTGAAGCGGTGCTGGTTGTCGCGACCGATGATGACGATGCTGGTAACGCGTTTGCCGACACACTTTACCGTCTGGCGGATAACGCCGGTGTCGATTTCACGCGTCGCCTGCCGCCTGACCGGGCCAAGGATTTCAATGAAACGCTGAAAAACCGGGCGCAGGCCGCCTGAAAAAGAATTTAGTTAAACGAACAGTCAATAACGACGTTGTATCGGCTGAGGCGCGTGGTTCCGCGCCCCTGACCCAGCGACAGCACACGAGAACAGGACAGACCATGCCCAAAGAGAAATCGCGCCCCGACGCACGTTTTGATGATGAGGAAGACCCGCTGGATCTCCTCTCCAATCTCGGTGAGGACGTGAGCGCGGCCCAGCAGGCCCTGTTCGTGCATCCCGAACTGGCAGGCTGGCTCGAACGCACCCCCGGACTGGGCCATGAAATCCCCTGGACGATCGCCTCCTTCGCGGATGAGACGGGCAGGCGGGTTTCCGGGCTGGTTGTCGCGGGCAGTTTTACCAACGGGAAGTGGGATCTGACGACAGAGTTTGTGCTGTTCACCGGCCGCGCCCGCAATCCCGGGACCTTTCTGGCGGTGGATGGGGCTTCGGTGCAGGCGCGTGTGCAGGGCAGCGTGCCGGGTGTCGGTCCGCGCCGCCCGGATGAGATGGCGCTGCTTAAGGAGCTGCAGGCGGCTAGCAGGGCCTGGGCCGCCAGTCCCTCCCTGCGGGCGCATTGGGCGCTGTTTGCGACTACCCATGGTTGCGGTCCTATGCCGGATACGTTCGTTGAGTTGCGTTTTCAGGATCAGTGCTACCGGGGGCTGATCATTGACGGGACGCTGGATTCAACCGGGTTCTGGGACATGGAGCAGCCTGTCGAACTGCTGCTGCCGTCCGGGCGTACCCGCGGGCTGCTGGCCGATCAGGCTGATTCCGTCGCTTTTCTGACGGGAGGCGAGCAGCATGATCTCATGCGTCACGGCTGAGGACGCGCTGGCCGGGCTCACAGCCATGCAGCGTGAGGCGGCCCGGCAGGAAGGTCCGGTGGTCGTGCTGGCGGGCGCAGGTACAGGCAAGACCAAAACGCTTGTTGCCGGGGTGGTGGACCGGATCGTGCGACGCGGGATCCCGGCCCAGCGCATTCTGGCGGTGACCTTCACCAACAAGGCTGCTGATGAAATGCGCACGCGCATTAACGCCGTGCTGGGGCTGGGAGAGGCCCCCTCGTGGATCGGTACATTCCACGGCCATGGCCGGCGCCAGTTACGGGCCGATCCCGAGATTGCAGTGCTGCGGCCGGGCTTCGATATCTGTGATGCCGAGGATAGTCGACGGATCGTCAAACGCTTGCTCCAACGGGCCGCTGACGATGGGGCGTGGGAGCCGGGGGATGCGGACACGTTTCGTGCGCGGGTGCGCTCGGTTGCGGAGCGGATTGCCCTGATGAAGGACAATCTGGTTCTGCCCGATCAGGCCGAGGCGGTGCTGGAGAGCCAGATCGCGCGGTTCGGGGCAAAGAGCGACGAAGACCTGATGGCCTGGCACATGGCGGCTGCTCTCTATCCCGCTTATCAGGCGGCGTTGCGGGAGGTGAACTGCGCTGATTTTGGCGATCTGCTGCTCTGGCCGACCGTGACGATGCTGCGTGACGAGCAATACCGCCTCGACTGGTCGCGCCGCTTTGACGCCATTCTGGCTGACGAGTTTCAGGACGTGAACCGCCTGCAGTATCTGTGGCTCAAACTGCTGTCGCGTGATCATGGCGAACTCTTCGCCGTGGGCGACGACGACCAGTCAATCTACTCCTGGCGTGGCGCCAGCGTCGGTTTCATCCGCGATTTCCAGAGGGAGTTCCCCAACGGGCGGATGATCCCTCTGGAGCAGAACTTCCGCTCCACGGGCCACATCCTCACGGCGGCCAACAGCGTTGTCGCCCGCGACCGCAACCGGCTGGGCAAGACCCTGTTCACCGAACAGGGCGAGGGTGCTCCGATCGAGATTGTCGCCTTCTCCGGTGGCCAGCAGGAAGCGCAGGGTCTGGCGCGCGAGATCGGACGCCGCCAGCTGCTCGGTGTCGCCCTGGAGGACATGGCCGTTCTCTACCGGTTCAATTTCCTCTCGCGCATGCTCGAAGAGGAACTGCTTCGGGCGCACATTCCCTATGAGCTGGTCAACGATAAGGCCTTCTGGCAGCGGGCCGTCGTCAAGGATGTGCTGGCCCTTTTGCGTCTGGCGGACGGACCCGATGCGCTGCAGGGCGATGAAGCGTTCCGTCGCGTCATCAACCAGCCTGCCCGTGGGGTGGGGGCGAAGACGCTCGCCCGGATCGAGCTGCTCGCCGGGGATGAAGCGCTCTCGCTCTTTGCGGCGGCTGAAAAGCTGTATGCGACCAGCCAGAGCAGGACCGCTGAGCGGGTGCGGGCCTTCCTGCGCATGATCCGCGATGAGGAGCTGAGTACTGAGACCGCACTGGGGGCGCGGATGCGGACGCTGGCGGAGCGCTCGGGCTATCTGGACATGCTGCGGGCCGCGGGTGAGGACGGCGTTGCCGGGCTTGAAAACCTCGACGAACTGTTCTCGCTGGCGATGGAGTTCACCAGTGTCGAGGACCTGTTCGATCACGCGGCTCTTGGCGCGGCAGCCCCCAGCGAGGCGGGGCAGGGCCGTGTCCGCCTGATGACCATCCACGGCTCCAAAGGGCTGGAATTCGAGCATGTCTTTCTGATGGGCTGGGAGGACACACTGTTTCCCGGCCTGTCGCCCAGCAATCTCGACGAGGAACGCAGGCTGGCTTATGTCGCGCTGACGCGCGGGCGGGCGCGTGTCGCCATCAGCTGGTGCGCATGCCGCAATGGCCGGTCCGCCGACCTGTCGCCCTTCATCGGCGACATCCCGCCCGAGGCCCGGTATTCGGGCTGGCTGGGCAGAGCGACAGGCCGTGCGGCGGCGCAGGCCCTGCGGGAAGCGCGGTATGAGGCGCTGGGGATCTAGCCGTCCCGAACAGGCGTCACAACGGGTTCAGGCACACTGGCATGCATGACACCCACACGCCCGTCCGGAACCGAGGCAGATCTGTCGCCCGGTCCGGAACACCGCCAGCTACGGGCACTGGCACAACAGGCCGGTTTTGAACTCGATGGGCACGGCAATCGTGTCGCCGGCATGGCGCAGGCACTCGGTCATGCCCATCGGGGCGCGCCGCCGCCAGTTCATCTCGCTTTGGGCGCACAGCTACACGACATTGGCAAACGCCACATCCCCGACACGATCCTCGACGCCCCCCGGCGGCTGACGCCGGCCGAATGGGCCGTCATGCGCCTGCACACGCTTCTGGGGCTGGAGATCCTGTGTCGCGCTCTGGGCCACGTCCCGCAGGATGTCGCGGACTGTGTGCTGCTCCATCACGAACACTGGGATGGATCGGGCTATCCGATCGGTCTGTCCGGGGCATCCATCCCCCTGCTCGCACGCCTTGTCGCCATTGCGGATTTCATCGACGCGCTGGCGTCGCCGCGCGCCTACAAGCCCGCCATGGCGCCCGAGCTTGTCCGCACCCTCGTGCTCAGGGCGCGGGGGGTGAAGCTCGATCCGATCCTGACCGATGTCGCCCTGCGGATCTGGCCACAGCTGCTGCGTGCGCGCGCCCGGGCGGGGCTCCCGCACGGCGTCACAACGAAACCAGCGATACTCGAACCCTGATCCACAGACAGGAGGCGCCTCATGGCCCGAAAAAAACAGACCCTTACCCCGCGTGCGTGGGACAGGCTCAGCGACGCGGAACAGAAGCAGGCGCGTCGCGCGATCATCACCACGGTACGTGAAGCTCTCAAACGCGGCCCGCATACGGCGCTGGAGCTGCGCGCCCGCGTCCCGGTCGAGATGAGGGGGGCGTTCCCCGTGGTGCTGCGTAATCTGCTCCATGCGGGAGAAGTCGCCTCTCTTGGGCACAGCGTCTACGCGGCGGTACCGTGGATGCCGCAGACCCGTGAAGTCCGGGGTGATGTGACGGCGGACCTCATCATTGGCGTGCTGTCCGGCGAACGGCGCGCGGGCGCGAATGCGGCCGAACTGGCGGGTGATCTGCTCATCCCCGTGATCCAGATCCGCGCGGCCCTGGCCGCCCTTGAGGGGGCGGGGCTGATCTGTGAGGCCAGGGAGCCGGGCCGTTACCGGATGCTCAGCCGCCGGATGGCGACGGAAGTGCGACAGGGTGCGTCGGGGCGGATTTTCGCGGATGTGCGTCATGCGTGACTGGGTGACATTCCCCGATGGAAATCGAGGCCGGCGGTCATGGGACAGCGATCCGCAGAAAGCGCGCGCCTGGCAACACCGGCTGGCGCAGGCCTGGGGCGGTGATGAACGCCCGGTCTGCGACTGTCGCCATCAGGGGCAGCCGATGGGGCTGTCCGTCCATCGCTGCCTGCGCCAGCGTGATGGGCGGCAGGTCGAGGTCTATCATCTGGCCCGTCTGCGTCATCAGGGGGCTCTGCATCATGTCGCCTGCTCGTTCCATGAAGCCGACCCGCGTCGCGATGGCCGGAGCGGGTATGTCGAGGGTGTCGTGCGCGAGCGTGACGACGGGCGGATTGGCATCGCCCTGCGCCGGGGGCTTCGCTGCCTCGACGTGGCGGCCGCCCCGGCCGATCCGGCGCAGGCCGCGCGACAGGGTGGAGGACAGGGGGCTGTGCGACAGGCCCGCATGACCGAGCTTGGCCTTTTGCATCTGCTGTGGGAGGAGGCCGGGCTGAACCGCTGGACGCCCCGTCTGGGGCGTGCGCGGCGGCGCTGGCCCTTTGTCCGCGAAGCGCTCGACCGGGCGGCCCTGCGGATCGTGCCGGGCCGCAACCAGAGCCTGTCCGACCGGCTGGCCATGATCGGCTACGCCGACGAGGATGGGCCCGCGCTGTTGCGCGAGACGGCGCGGAACTGTGGCGAGACATGGCGGATCCTGCTTCTGGGGATCGTGGACGACATCGCCCTGGTGAACTGGCAGGAAGGCCAGCAGTTCTGCGCGCTGCGCTTTGATGGCGCCAGCGCATATAACCTGCGGGTCAGCGCCGCGTCCGTCTGGCATGAGCGTGTCGCGCGCCGCTATCCGATGGCGATGGCCGCTCTGGCGCTGCCGCGCGCCGAGCGGGCCATCCGGGTCATGGGGCTGGTCACGGCGACCGTGCGGGTGGGCGTGACACAAGGTCTGTCGTTGGTGCGCTGTCGCGCTGATGACATCGCACTGATGGAGGTGGAGCCGGATACGCTGACTCCTGTCTCCAGCGGCCACGAACTGGCCATAGCCCGCGCGTTGGTGGAACAGCGCCGGAGCTTTGTCCGTCCGCTGCGTTTTGATGCGGGACGCGACGCTGTCCTGCCGGATTTTGTGCTGACGGATACGGGCGATCCACGGGGTACCCCGATGGAGGTGTTTGGCCGGGCGGATGAAGCCTATGCCGCCCGCCGGTCGGAGAAGGCCCGCTATTACGATGAGGTCTACGGGCAGGCGCATTGGTGGCACTGGGATGCTGTCGCCTCACCCGGCCGCTGGCCGGCGTTCCCGCCAGCGTCCCCGCAAAGGGGCGGGGATGACGATGCGTAAGGCGCGTGGAGCCCCGTCTTCGGATTGGGGGGAGAGGCGGTTATCCCCAGAATCTGTGGACAGAATGGTGTGCAAGCTGTGACCGGTCTGGACAAACCCGGGGAGGAGGCAGCCGATGGCGTGCTCATTGGCACGGCTCTGGTGTGGATCGGCTGGCCGCTCCAGCAGCTCTCACGCCGTTCGGGCTACGGGCGGCATGAGATCACGCGCTGGATGCACAGGGGCGGGATGCCTGAGCCGTTCAGGCTTTGGCTCACGGCCCTTCGGGCGGTACATATCCGCTATCCGTCTCCCCTGGCGACGACCGTCCGGCCGGGTGGCAACCGCCCACCTCTGGGGCGGTGGGAGGTGTTACGGATCCAGCTGGTGATCGGCTGGTCGGAGCGCCAGCTCGCAGAGCGGCTGGGGGAACATCGCACCGCCTTGCGGCGTCGCCTGGAGGCGGGGGACACGCTGGACGCACAGGAATCCCGGTGGCTGGAACTGTTGGAAGATGGCCACCGGCTTTATCCGCGGCCCTGAGGGGCCGCGTTAACACGAAAGGACAGAACATGCTGGATGGACAGTTACATGAAGAACAGGGTGCCGACACGGATACGGCCGTAGGCGGGATTGCGGCGGATCGGCTGCGCTCGATCATCGAGCGGGTCGAACGCTTGGAGGAAGAGCGCAAGGCGCTGGCTGGCGACATTAAGGACATCTTCACCGAGGCGAAATCGGCAGGCTTCGACGTGAAGGTGATCCGCCAGATCATCCGGCTGCGCAAGCTTGAGCCAGCTGAGGTGGAGGAACAGGAAACCCTGCTCGATATCTATCGGCGCGCTCTGGGCATTTAGGCCGGTCCCCGCAGAGCCGGAAACACGTAGACCCAATCCAAAAGGAACCGAAGGAAAGACGACAACAGCACAACACGACAACAAACAATAAGTAAGAAAAAAACACAGCAAAGGACGTGGCGGCCCGACGGGACGGCTGACACGCCCTTCTGGAGGCGCCCGCAGGTCAGTCAACCTGACGGTCCTCCGCTGCGCTGCGGTGCTTCGCATGACGGCCCTGCCTGTTCGCCCCCTTCCGGTTGCGTATCAGCCGCCCCATCGGGCGGCGACGTCAGGAAGGAAAAAAACACATGACCAGAAACAGCACGACCGCAGGTGTGAGCACCCTTGATGCGCGTCTCGATCTGTATGCCGAGGTCACGCAGACCATCGTCGTCCAGATGGAAAGCGGCACGTTGCCCTGGACGCGGCCGTGGAAGACAACGGCGCCTGCGGGTCTGCCGACAAACGCCCTGACGGCCAACCGGTATTCGGGGATCAATGTTGTGCTGCTCTGGCTCTCAGGGGCCATGAACGGGTATTCCGACCGCCGCTGGATGACGTATCGGCAGGCGGTTCAGGCGGGCGGGCACGTGCGCCGGGGTGAGCGCGGCACCATGATCGTAAAAGCCTCCACCTATGTCCCGCAGGGGGAACGTGAGCGTGCGCAGGAGACTGCCGAAGATCCGCGTGTGGTGCCTTACCTGAAGCGCTACACCGTCTTCAATCTCGACCAGATCGAGGGCGTCGCTCTGCCGGAGCAGGCACCCGCCGTACCGGTCGTTGCCAATACGGCGCTGGATGCGTTTGTCGCAGCAACCGGAGCGGACATCCGTTATGGTGGCAACGAGGCCTGTTACGTGCCCTCGCGCGATTACATCCAGTGCCCGGAGCCGCAGGCGTTTGAAAATGCCTTCGATCTGTTCCGGATTCAGACCCATGAACTGGCCCACTGGACTGGTGCAGCGCACCGGCTGGACAGGACGTTCGGCAAGCGTTTTGGCGATGCCGCTTACCAGATGGAAGAGCTCGTAGCAGAACTGGCAGCCGCACAGATCTGTGCGGTGCAGGGTGTGCCGCCGACCACGCGGCACGCGGCTTACCTCCAGAGCTGGATCAGTATCATGAAAGCCGACAAGCGCGCGATCTTTACCGCTGCCAGTCACGCATCGCGTGCGGTGGAGTTTCTGCTGGCGGCTGCACAAGCCTCGGCCGAGCCGATGCCGCTTGCGGCCTGACGGCAATGACGCCAGACGCGCAGCGCCATGGCCGCTAGAGCAATCATGCCGCTGATTCCGCGAAAAAGCTGCTCGATGACCTGCCCCTTGCGGGCAATCCCGTCGAGCAGCTGCGCACTGCTCTGGTGATCCAGCCAGTAGAGGGTGGGCAGGCTCAGGCGCGGGGTGCTGGCGACAATCGTCAGACCGGCCTGAAGGCCAATGCCGAGGAGGCCGTAAAGCACGAGCAGGCTCAGCCCGAACACAGCCACCCCATACCAGCAGAGCGAAATGACAGGGCGGGCACGGGCAATAAAGGTGCGCAGGAAAAGCATCGAAACACTCCATAGCAGAAAAGAAGCAATGAACAGACTGCCAGAAAGGATTGTGACGCCTCGCATGGGCTGGGGCGGCCGCAACGGTCGCAGGCTCGCGCTGCGCGCGCCGTTGCCCCCGCCCCGATCCCATGCAGCGGCAGAGGGGTGAAGGAGAAAAAAACAATGCACAAACAGATAGTCCTAACCCCGCTGTGGAAGGGGGTCGCTTCGACCATGCCGACCGAGGTGCAGGCCGTTGGACGACGGGCCGCCCTGATCTCGGTGTCGATTGCCCCGTGCGACAGGGTCTGGAGCGCGCGCGAGCGTCTGGCCGACGAACTGGTGCGTGTCTGCTATGGCAGCGCCATGCGTGAGTGCAATCGCTCGGCGCTGGCCTGCATGATGCGTGTGCTGGTTGAACAGGCGGTTCCCGGCCTGCCAGGCCAGCATGTGCAGCGCAACGCTCCACCCCCGCCTCTGGGCGATGGTGAATGGTATCGCCACTGGTTTGTCGTCAGCCGCAGGGAGGGCGGGGCATGAGCGACATGGGTCTGCCTGACGTGCGCGTACAGGTGCGTGGGCCTGCGCGTGATCGTGCGGGATTACGGGACTGGCTTCGTGCGGCGTGTCGCGAGACGGGTGGCGGGGCGCCGACGGTGTTCGGGATCCGCACGACCCGAACGCTGTTGTCTTTCGAACTGGAGCCCATGCACCAGTGCTTGCATGCGCCGTTGATGACGCGCCTGACGCGCCAGTATCCCCGGCTGGTGTATACGCTCACATGGGACAATCCGGACGACACATCGCGCTATGCGAAAACGGGGCTTGAGATCTGGCAGGCGGGCCGGGTGTGCAGGAGTGGGTCTTTCGCGGCTGTGCTGGGTGTGAGCCGCGCCCGGCCGGGGCGCAGGACAACCCGTGTCGTGCTGTTTGAGTCTGAGGACAGCATCGCCGATATCCGGCCCTATGCGCGGGTGGGATCAGGGCTTCGTGGCATCCCGCCCGGTCCGCGCGACATTGGTTCGTGGCGTGTTCTGGAGGCGTGGGTGCCGGAGCGGCCCAACACCCTGTACGATCCTGCCCGCAATATCATGCTCCATACCGTTTGCACGCTGGTGACGGTCATGAGCGACATTACCGCGTATGGCCGGATCGGGGCGACAGCGTGGCTCAACGTGGATGAACTGCCTCAGCGTTTTCCGGAACTGGCAGGCTGGTGCGACACATGGCGGGCCTATGAGGCGGATGCCGAGGCCCGGGCGCGTGAAGCGGCGGCGCACTACAATCGCCACGCGCGCCGCATGGAAGCGCTTTATGGCCCGGACTGGGACGCAATCCTATTCTGATGCTTTTTCACACGCTCGGACGTGATGCGCTCAGGCGTGCGCGGCCGGGCAACGCTTTCACGGGCTTTGGCCCGTTCAGCATTGCACGGCTCACAGGCGATGCCTTTGCGACAGGCCGTAACGCTGGGCATTTCGCTTCAGCGGCTTTCCCACTGGCAGCGGGGGCAGGTGAAGAGTGCGACCATGCGCATACCCGGCTGGTAAACACAGCCGTGGTCGCCACAGTCGGTGAGATGCGCGAGGATGCGCGGCGCGCGGCGTGGCCGCTTCCATCCAAACAGGTCGCCCTGTCGTGCCATGTCTGGCTCCTGTGTTCGGGAAAGGTCGGGCAGGTGTTGCCGGTTGTCCAGAGGACACCGGCAACGGCTGGGGTCAGTCCGAGGTGTGGAGCAGGTTTTTTCTGCCCGTTATCGTGCCCACTTCGTTAAGATTGTTCGACATTTTCTGCCGTTTGATGCAATCCAGCAAGAAGCGATAAGGTAAAGAACAGCCCACATAATGTGGGGCCTCGCAGTATTGATAATGGTGCGAAAGCGCTCTGTGTGTGCGCTAGTACAGAAAATGTAGTCGCCCATAGCGAAGATGAAGAAGGCGCATAAATTCACGAATACGAAAACGAGAACCGCCTTGGAACATATTTCGCTAAGTTCGAAGAAGAAATTTACAACGCCTAGTGTCGCTTCGTGGACGAGTGCAGAGAGAAGGCTCCGCACAAAGGCCCACCCGGCAGGCTGATCAGGGTTTTCCTGAGGTAGGCGAATAGTTTCGGGCGTTGACGTCATGGTTTCTGCTTTCTGTTTGCGCGAGGGCAGTTCCGCTCGCTTTTGCAGTATGACGCAACCGGTTGTGACGCCTGTCGGGTGCACCCTGTCCGGGGGTGGCGTGTCTGTTTCCAACTGCCCACAACTCCACAGGCACGACTGTGTGCCGGAACCAGTCCGCAGGGATAGCGGACGCACCAGACGCCTGCGGCGGCCTACGGCGGGCGCGTCACACGCGCCCTCTGGTGCAGCAGCGACCTTGTGCCAGGTGCGGGGCGTTTTGCTCATGAGTGAAGGAGTGGGGGGGGGGCGATTATACCTCTTGCCCGCCGTTCTGGGTGCGGGATGCACAGGGGGGCGAGGTATAGAATCATCCTATTGAACTATAAAAAACGGCGGGAACGGTTTTTTCTTGGCTCATGGAATTGCGAAAAAGTAACCGAAAGAACTACGCAATATTGTTTCGTTTACAGCCGTAAAAAAGAATGAAAAAACGTGCTTTTTTGGCTGTTTTCCGCGCTTTTTTGCTTGCACTGTTTTTCTTGGCGTACTAATCTTTACTTGTTGAGAGGGAATAGGCCCGAACAACAAAGCGCCCCGGTCGGTGTAACGAGCACCAAACCGGGACTAGCCAGAACAGAAAGTGAGCCTTTCATGTCCGACGTAAACAACACTGTAAGCAAGCCCCGTTCTTCCCGCAAGGGTAACGCCCCCCGCAAGGGCGATGCCGCCGGTTCCGTCTCTCCTGCCCGCGCCCGCCAGTTCCATGAAACGGAACAGCGCATGAAGGCCAATCGTTCACCTTCAATGGCCGACCTGCTCCACCTCGTTCCCTCAGACGATCAGATGGCGCTGATTGGCCCCCGTTTCGGTCTGGACGTTGCAGACGTTGACGAAATGATCGGCCTCGGCCTGAGCGCCGTTCGCGAGCAGTATGACGCGCTGCGGCCCTTTCTGGTCTCCACTTACAGGGGCGAGGACGATTTCAAGGCGATCAAGATTCATCTTGATCGTATTGTGGATGCGCTGGTGCGCTCGGCGCATGGTGCGGCCAATTACTACGAAACCCGCCGCCAGCTTGCGAAAGACGCAAAGGACAAATGGGCAAACGAACATCGCGACGACGACCGTATGGGCATCGACGGTCAGGATAACTACACAGACCGTCTGCGCCGAAACGCGGCCGAACACGCCGTTAAGGCTTATGCCCTGTTCCATGTCGCCAGCGGAGCCTGCACGGCTTATGCCGAAGTGATGGGCGAAGAATGGCAGCCCTATCAGCATCGGGCAAATAATCGCACCGTGTCGCAGGAAGCCGCTGCGGCTCTCGATGAGGCGCTTGGTATCTGACCAACAACCAGCCGGGCCGAAAGGCCCGGCAAACCAGAACGCGACAGAGAACGCATGACACCGAAAAAGCCTCATCCCGTTTTGCGGGCTTTGCTTCCGCCCAGCCAAACGCCAAAGCATCTTGAAGACAGGCTGAAGGCATTGGCAGCAATTTTTCAGACGTTAGCCCTGAGCGCATGGGGGCTAGGTATTTTAACGCCCCTGATAACAGCATACACGGCACTGAACCTTATTCATGCGGGCTTGTCTTTTGTACTGGGGGCCACGCTTGAATTATGTTCTTTGACACTACTGGCTTACGTTCCCTATACTGTAGAAGTGAAGGAGGGGCCTTGATATGGATGTTTTTACGCAATCGCTCCTGTTTATCCTGGTCCCAGCAGCCATTTTTACCCTTGTCGCAGGGCTTTCTATCGGCCCCGTCATGACACGCCTTGCCAAATGGCGGGAGTCATTGGAGCGCAACTAAACAAGACCGGCGGGCTTATGCCCGCCGCGATGCGTTCCGGCCTTTGTTTTCCATTCCGTTTCTGCCTTCCTGCCCGGAAATAATGGGGGCAATCGTCCCTCCCAACGGGCTATCCACAACTTCACAGGCACCTCCCAAGGGCCGCGCGACGCCTGACTCTTGGCGGTCGCGTCGCGCGGCCCTTGGGTCCCTCCTGTGGATTTATGGATAGCCACAGCCTTGTGCTGGAACCTGTGCTTGCCGGTCTGTTTCGCCAGGGACCAGACCAGTCGCGGCCCCTTGGACGGCGGCGCAGCAGCTCAACCCGAAATAACACGCTCTCCACAAAACAGGTTGGCGACCCTGCCTCCCGACGGGCTGCCCACAACTCCACAGGCACCTCCCAAAGGGCTGCGCGCCGCCTGACTCTTGGCGGTCGCGTCGCGCAGCCCTTTGGGTCCCTCCTGTGGATTTATGGACAGCCACGACTTTGTGCCGGAACCAGCCGTTAGCGACAGCGGACACACCAGACGCCTTCGGCGGCCTATGGCGGGCGCGTCACACGCGCCCTCTGGTGCAGCAGCGACCTTGTGCCAGGTACGGGGCGTTTTGCTCAGGAGTGAAGGAGCAGGGTGGGTCGGTCATGCCTTTTGGCCGCCGTTCCGTGTGGGGGGGGCGCAGGGCGAGGTATAGAATCATCTTATCGGCAATAAAAAAACGGTGGTTATGATTTTTTCTTGCCGCAGAAAACAACGCGGAAATAAACAGGAAAACGACGCAATATTGTTTCTTTTAGTGGCATGAAAAAGAATGAAAAAACGTGCTTTTTGGCTGTTTTCTGCGCTTTTTTGCTTGCTCTGTTTTTCTTGGCGTACTAATCTTTACTTGTTGAGAGGGAATAGGCCCGAACAACAAAGCGCCCCGGTCGGTGTAACCAGCACCAAACCGGGGCTAGCCAGAACAGAAAAGGTGTCTTTCATGTCCGACGTTCTGCCCATTTCAGCAAAAACCGACACGCTGAGCAATCCTGCTCCTGCGCAATTCCTTGATCTCATGGCAACGATGGAATCAATCCAACAGGAAGCGATGCGCGGCTGTGGCAGTTCTTACGAATGTTTTGCAATGACATTCTCCAGAAATATCGATGCAAAATCGTCGCAGCTTTCTGATTCAAAGGGGGGCGAGCTTGTGGCGTTGGCCAAGAAATCAGGCTTTTACGTCACCACGGGCGAAGCTGATATTTTGACACGCGGCTGCTGTGAACATGGGATCGATCTGGGTTTCTGCCCTGCTGGTTGTGATGAGTATGACGACGAAGACTGATTCTGAAAACAACCACAGACAACAGTAATCCATTTTTCAGGGAGTTTTGGACATGGCAGGCAGCGTCAACAAGGTCATTCTGGTCGGCAATCTGGGCAAAGACCCCGAGGTGCGTATGACGCAGGGCGGTGCAAAGATCGCCTCTTTCCCGCTGGCGACGAGCGACACATGGAACGACCGGGCTTCGGGTGAGCGCCGCGAACGCACGGAATGGCACCGGGTGGTGGTGTTCAACGAACGCCTTGCCGACGTGGCCGAACGCTTCCTGCGCAAGGGCCGCAAGGTCTATCTGGAAGGCTCGCTCCAGACCCGCAAGTGGACGGATCAGGGCGGACAGGAGCGCTTTACCACTGAGGTGATTATTGATCGCTTCCGGGGCGAACTGACCCTGCTGGACAGCCGCCCAGACGGCGAGACCGGCGAGCAGTATGGCGCGGCCCCCGAGCGCAGGCAGGAGGCTCCCGCTTACGGCAACGCTGGCCCGGCGGACGAAATCCCGTTCTGAGGGGCAGCGAATGGCGCGCGTCTCACGCGCGCCATTTTGGACACAAAACGCTAGTTCTGGGTTCGGGCGGGGATACGCAGGGGTGTCAGATCACACCATGCCTGTCCGCTTTCCGTCACGTAACTATGCCCCTCACAGTAGCGTGCGCGTTCAAGCGTATGCGACACCAGCGCATAATGCGCGAGCAGTCCCCCACAGAAAAACAGGGCACCGGCCAGTGCCAGGCGCGAGATCGCTTTCCAGCGTGTCGCAAGATAAAACCCCTGTTCATGGTGCGGCATCTGCTGTTTGAGGCGGTCGTATAGCTCCGTTTTCAGCCCGCCCATGATCGAGGCGATCATTTTGTCGATCGTGACCTGCTGGTGCTGTTTGAGACGTTCCTCTTCCATTTTGACGCGGAGTTCTGCGGACGAGTTGATCGTCCGCACAGCTTCGACCCCGTTCGCCAGGTCTTCGCGCAGGGTGCTAAGCTCTTTGTTTGCGCTGGCAAGTGCGATATTCAGCTGCCTTTCCAGATCCTCAGTTCTGAGAGCGCTTGCCTCTGCGACAGCCGCAAGGGCGTCCATGCTGCTGCGCAGGGCAATGATCCAGCGGCCGAGCGGGCTGAATTCGTCAATGCCTTCAAGCCGGGCGACACGTTCCAGTTCGCGCCCGGCTTCCCGTAGGAGTGCTTCACGCCGGGGCTCTCCGTTTTCGGGAGAGTCGGTTACGGCAGCCATGTGTCGATCCCTTCGGCCGCAATGTTGGTCTGAATTTTTTCCAGCCAGTGACCGACCTGCCAGCGGCGCATCGGATCGAGGGGCTTACCTGACAGACCTGCTTTGCCAGCCGCAGCATCATGAAACGACAGGCCGCTGCTAATGACCTCGGCCATGCATGTCAGTTTGGGAATGCGGAGAAAGGCGACATCCATATCGGAAGCGCCTGTTAGACGCGAATCAAGGTAGATTGGCCTGAATACCGTATCGGGCTTATGGCCCGCTGGCACGGTCCATTCATTTAGAACAATGACCCCGCGCTTTGGCTTGAAAAGACCCGAACCCCAGAGCTTGAGCAGGTAGTCAATATCACCGGGCTGCGGGCCGCACATAAACAGGCCGGTTATGGGCAGCCCCATCGCGTCCGCAGCATCCACAAGACTGTCTTCGGAGGCCCATTCTTCCAGCGTCCTGTCGCCACCGCCAATATCGACAGCGAGAGACGACTTACGCAAAAGGGCCTCGCTGAATGCGTCTGTATACCAGCGTTTCAGCTCGCCGCTTTCTTCACTCTCAGGGCGTGGAAGACCATGCTTGTCGTAAAGGGCCTTGAACAGCGAAATGCCGGGGTTGCGCACATCGCCATCCGCCAGGACCAGTGGCCGCCCGGCCTGAAGCGCAATTTCACTGAGAACCATCAGCGCACAGGTGCCGCCAAGATTGCCCCGCCCCGCTTTGATGAGCGCCCTCGGTTTTTCGGAGGCCGTTGGAGCGGAAGTAGGCGTAGATTTCTGAGTCATAAAATATCCTCACAGTGATTCGAGGCCGCAGATTAACGGCCCCTCTCTCATTGTGAGGCATTTGGTTGTGACGCCTCGCACACAGCTCCCGTGCTGTGTGACTATCCCCGGTATGATGGGCCGAGGCACGTTGCAAGCCAAGGTCCCATGGCTTTCAGCGCTGGCGGGCGTTCAGCAGGCGGAATAGCTTTGATCATGGTCATGCAGTCCATCATCCACTGCCGTTCGTTGTCATAGAAGGAACGACGCGGCATCCCCGGAAGCTGTTTGAAGTCATACATCCCCTTGTCGTCCAGACCGGGGGCGTCAAGGGGCATGAGGGCTTCAAGCGGCAGGTCTTCGGGCATTCCGGCGGGTCTGGGGCCCACATAGGGCGGCGGCAAGGGAATGTCGCGATCCCGGCCATAGCGTGGCGCCTGCGTGCGCATACGCACGACCCGCGCGACTTCACCAATCCGCACCCGTGCCTCCTGTTGGGGGACGTTTTCCTGTCTGTCCACGTCTGTGTTGGGTGGCCGCTCGTCGTGTGCGACACGCGCGATGGTTTGGGCTTCTGCCTGCGCCTGAACGCGCCGCGCGACATCTCGTCCCACCTGCTCCATCTTGTCGCGCAGGGCGGCCTGCTCGGCGGCTTCCGCCTCGCGGCGCTGGCGGATTTCCGCCTGAATGGCCGCTTTTTCGCTCTCGCGTTCCGCTTCGAGACGCAGGACTTCGGCCTGTCGCTCCGCAGCGCGGGCCTTGCGTCGCTCCAGCCATTTCCCGACCCGGTACCATGTCAGCTGGGCACAGCGGATCGTTGGCGTCTGGCCCTTGCCGTTCAGCAGCCCGACCGAAGCAAACCAGTCGCACAGCGCACGCCAGTTGATCCGGCGGCCTTCCTGATGCGCCAGCAACGCCTCGCGATGGCGCTCCATCCACGCTCGCACAGACGCGACGCCAGCAGCACCATCAAGCGCCTCCAGTGCCCCCTCTATCCCGATGCTTGTTGCCGACATTTTACCCGTTCCCTGTCCTCTGCGCTCATCTGAGGCCGCGCCAGAACCCTATAACATGCCTTCACTTCCACCTCAATAACGCATCAACTTTGCTCTCGCACTACGTCAGGACTACTTCGCTTCAACATCAACAAAAAGATTTCTCCATATACAAATGCACCCTTTCGGGTGCGCCCCCTTCGGGGGGCTTTACGGGCAGCGCGATGGCTCGCGCAGCTTTTCGGTGAGCGGCTGTCGCCCAAGGGCTTTGGCGAGCGACAGCAGCGGTGTCGCCGGGTGTCGTCAGGCTGGTCGGGAAGCCCATATGGGCGTTTCTTGATCTGTCATGATCTGTCATGATACGCAGAGAGACGTGTTGAAGGAGATGTCCAATGGCCACACCGCAGCGTGCGAAGTTCGCGACGCAGGTCGATCCGAAAGTGCTGGAAGCCGTGCGCGATCTGGCGCGGCAGGAAGGGCGACAGCTTCAGGCGCTGGTCGACGAGGCGCTGGCGGACCTGCTCGAAAAACGGCGGCAGGCGCGCCCCCGGCCATCGGTCATGGCGCTTTATCAGGCGAGCCATGAGACTTTTGCTCCGCTCTACCGGAAGCTGGCTGAGTGACGGATTACCTGACGCTCGTGGAGGTTCTGGCCATCCACGAGGACCAGATCGTTCGCTACGGCGGTTCTGCCGGGGTGCGGGACGCGGGCCTGCTGGAAGCGGCACTCTTTCGTCCCCAGACCGGTTACTATCCTGATCTGCTCGCTGAGGCTGCGGCCTTGTGGGAGAGCCTGTCGCAGAACCATCCGTTTGTTGACGGGAACAAGCGCACGGCTTTTGCTGTGACCTGGACCTTTCTGGCGCTCAATGGCGCCCGGTGGACGGCAACGGCGAAAGAGACCGAGGACTTCATCCTCGGGCTTCATGCAAACGGCACGTTTGACTTCGGCCATCTCTACCCATGGCTGCAGGCTCACGTCGCGGCTTGAGTGCGCCTGAGCCGTGGGCGGGTGGCGTCAGGCGAGGCCGAGCCGTTCGCGACATTCCCCGAATGGGATTCCGAGGCGGACCGGCAGGCCTACGGCGCATTGTGAGATCTGGTAGCGGCCCTTTGCTGTTCTGGTGGCGGGAAGGTCGCCTGTCGGGACGACCTTCCCGCTTCTGACCGGCGTCACAACCATCTGTGTCAGGCTCTCCGTGCACATTCCGTGCCGGAGAGAAACAATGTCTAACACTGAGGCGACAAGGGATAACAGAGACCTTGTCCGGGCACTGGCCCAGCTTATGGCCGGGCAGGCGCAGGGCCACGAGATGCTCGGGGTCATCATCAGACTGCTGACGCCCGACGAGAAGGGCGACAACCGTGTGGCGGTGCTGCTGCAGGAACTGGTTGATCTGGTCGCGGCCCATACGGTGGCCATTCAGGAGAACACGGAGCAGGTGCGTGCGACACGGGCTGCTGTTGACGCCCTGACGCGGGCGACGACAGCACGGGTCGCGCCATGATCACCTATCGTAAATTATCGGCTGACGGCGCTGGCAAGCTGATTGTCGCCTATCTGCGCGAGCACCAGCTGGCGCCTGAGACCGATGTCCGTACGGAGCCTGACGCGGCGCGTGATGTCGAGACAGGCGACAGGCTGAACAACTACTACACGGGCAAGGACGGCAGAGGGGCGTGGGGACCGAATATTCCCGCGCGGATCGCAGCGGCTTTGGGAATTGATGTGACCCGTCCTCCCACGGATGAGGAACTGGCCAGACTGTTCGAGTGTCGCCGGGCGTCTGATGGCGAAGAATGGGACGGTAAGCACGCCAACCGGACGATCTCGGCCATCGACTTCACGGCGTCTCCCGACAAGTCGGTGACACTCGCCGCCGAGTTCGCGGCGACAAAGGCCGAGCAGGCGCTGATCTGGCATATCATCCAGCGTGCCAATGATCAGGCGATGCACTTCATCGCCGATGAAATCGGGCAGGCCCGGCGCGGGAAGGGCGGGCTGGGTGAGCTGCAGAAAGGCGAGGTCGCCTGGGTGTCGTTCCGGCACTATACGGCGCGTCCGGCCATGCACATTCAGGACGGTCCCGGGGGTGCGACAGCCTCGGTGGAAATTCCGGTGCCCGGTGATCCACAGGCGCATATCCATAATCCTGTGTTCAATGCCGTCGCGACGGAAGATGGTCATCTGGGGTCTCTGGATTCCGCCCGGATCACCGGGGTGACGTCCCATCTGTTTGGGGCCTATTTCCAGGCGGTGCTGGGGGAGTTGCTGCGCGAGAGCGGGATCAGGGTGCGGCCTGACGAGCGTGGGAAAGCCATTGTCATCGAGGCCATTCCCCGATCGGTCTGTGAGGCGTTTTCCAAACGGAGCAAACAGGCGGAGAAACAGGCCAAGGCCTTTGTCGCGCGACAGGGGGGCAACTGGAACACCATGTCGGCCGACCAGAAGTTCAAGGTTCTCCATCAGGCCAACCTTGCGTATCGCTCGAAGAAGTATAACGGCACCAATGATCGCGAGATCTGGCGCGAAGAGGCCGAGGCGCTGGGCTGGCGTCATGCGACAGTCCTCACGGATGAACCGTTGCACGCACTGGACGATGCGGATCGCTATGAACGGGCCTATCAGATTGCAGCCCGGCTGCTTGAAGAGGAATTTCGTACGGCCGCCGTTCTCGATCGCGACGTCTTTCGGCTGCATGCGGCCCATGGCCTGATTGAGACGGGGATTAAAAGCGTCGATGACGTGCGGATTGTCGCGGAGATGATTGCGGCTCGGGGCATTACGGTGGACGGCAAGCCGACCATGTTCATCGAACAGGTCCGTGACGGCCGGATGCGGGTTGCTACACAGGCTCAGCTGGCCGTCGAAAAGGAAATGGGCGAGCTGGCGGGTTATGCGGCGCGTAATCCCGAGGGGGCGCTCAGTGCGGAGGCCATTGCCAAAGCGGTTCGTGAGTCCGGGCTGGATTTTACCCGTGACGCGGATCACGGCCGCACACAGCTTGCCGCCATTTATGCGTTGGGGCAGGCGGGCGGCCTCGGGTTTCTGGTGGGTGTCGCGGGGGCAGGCAAGACGGCGGCGCTGTCGCCTCTGGTGACGGCGTGGAAGGAGGATGGCCGTCAGGTGGTTGGTACCGCTCTGGCCTGGCGACAGGCGGATGCTCTCAAAGACGCAGGCGCTGACAGAACGGTGGCACTCTCTCCGCTCCTGCGTGAGATGGAGGCGGGACGGCTTACTCTGGCGCGCGGGTCGGTTCTGGTGGTCGATGAAGTCAGCCAGATCGCGCCGGGGCAGCTTCTGCGCCTTTTGCGTTTCCAGAAGGAGATGGGGTTTTCGATGCGCCTGCTGGGAGACCGGGAACAGGCGCAGGCGATCGAGGCGGGCGACAGCGTGGAAATTCTGCTGCGGGTTCTGCCGTGTGAGGCCCGGCCTGAGATTCTCACGACAATCCGGCAGAAGACTGAACGGGCCCGGCGGATTGCCGGTCTGTTTCGAAGCAACGGCCGGGATCTGACGCTCAATGAACAGGAGCAGCGCGACAAGGATACGGCCCGGGTCCGTCAGGCGATTGACATGAAACGCGCGGACGGGACGTTTGCTGTGATTGGCGGGGACCATGCGCAGGTCGTTGCGGATACTGCCGATTTCTATCTGCGGCGGCGCGACATGCTGGTGGCGTCAGGGAGCACACGCGGAATTACGATGTCGGCTCCGACCAATGACGATGTCATGGCGCTGAGTGTCGCCGTGCGGGAGCGACTGCGGGCCAGAGGTGAAATCGGTACGGAAGAGATCGTGCGGGCCGGGATCGACCAGCGTGGGGAGGTGTATGACCTGCCGCTTGCCGTGGGGGACAGGGTGCGTCTTTTCTCGCAGACGCGGTGCCGGACCGGGTCCGGGCGACAGACACGCTGGCGGGAACTGGGCTCGAACGGTGATTTTGTCGATGTGCGCGGCTGGAACGATCAGGGTGTGTTTCTGCGTAACCTGAAGGGGCGTGAGGGGTTTGTGCCCTGGGCCAGTCTGGCGGACCCCGATACCGGCCGCACGAAGCTGGGGTTTGGGCATGCGATGACGATTGACGCCGCGCAGGGCATTACCTCGGACGAACATATCAACGCGATGCCGCGTGGCACGATGGCGGTCAGCGGGTTCACGACCTACGTGGCCGAGAGTCGTCATGCGCATATCGCCTGGACACGGGTTGCCGAAGCGCCGGTGCGTGAGGCGATTACGTTTGCCCGACCGCTGGGGGACAAGACGCCTGTGACCTATGAGGACATCCTCAACCGGGTTGCCGCTGACATGGGCAAGCATGACTACAAGGATCTTGCCATTGATCTTGCCGGGGCGACGCTCAGGCACGAGCAGGATACGACACGATGGATCCGGCAGAACCACGAGATCGAAGCGGCCCAACGCGATGGCCGCGCGCCGGGTGCGGCAGCGCGCAGTCATGCCGCGACACGAGGGCTGCGCGAGGTTGCCCCTGCGCAATGGGATGACATCAGCCGCACGCTGCGCCGGAGCGCCTATGCGCTGCAGAATCAGGCCGAGGCGGCCGTGCGGCTTGAGCGTGATCTTCCCTCTCAGCCTGCGCTCGATATTGGCAAAGCACGGGGGCCCGCTCGTGCACCGCGGGTGCAGCAGGACAATGATCTGGGAGTATGAGCGCCATGGAAACGAACAGGATGCAGGTTTTGGTGGATGAAATCATCGCGCGGGCGCGGCCCCTTATTCATGTGGAACGGGAGGCGGAGCAACTGGATACGCGGGAGGCCTACGAGGCCTTCCGGGAGCGGCACACAGACCTGAACCGTCAGGTGCTCACCCAGCTGCGGGCGTGTGGCTGGATCCGCGACAGTGCGACCACAGAGGATATGCGTGCGGTGTACTATGCCGTTCTGCGGCACCCAGATCTGATGGCGCGGGCCGCGGACAGAGCGGCGGTCAGCGCCTTGCTGAATGAAGCCTGGGCCGGTGTGCACGGCTGGGTTGGCTGAGCGACGGCTTGAGGGCTGTCTGTGAATGGGGCATCCTTGAACCAGTGCAGCCCGTGAGAAAGCCCAATGGCCATTTTGATTGCGCTTTGTGTCCCTCATGACCAGCGAGAACAGGCAAAAGCCGCCGGGGCCGTCTTTGACGGGGCTGAAAAATGCTGGAAAGCAACTGTGGATCGTCTGGAAGCGCTGCTACCATTTGTTCCCTATCGCTTCAGGCCAGCCAGGAAGCCGCCTTATCTCCGGCCATGGATGGTGCCACAGTCACTTTGGGGGCGGAACCTGAGGGCGTTGCTGTCCAGGGAAGACTGGGAGCGCATCCGTAAAGATGCCTATGCCCGCGCTGGGTCTCGCTGCCGTGTGTGCGGCGGGCGTGGACCGAAATGGCCGGTCGAAGCCGATGAGGGCTGGCACTATGACGACACGACAAGGGTGCAGACCCTCAAGGGGGTCATTGCCCTGTGTCCAGACTGCCATGCCGTTCGCCACTGGGGAAAGACCATGAGTGCTGGAAAGCAGGATGAGGCGCTGGCGTGGATGGTGGAGGTGAATGGCTGGACGCATGCCGAGGCCAGCCGTTGTGCTGATGATGCCATGAGGCAATGGCAGGAGCGTAGCGGGTATAATGACTGGCGTTGCGATATCAGTTGGGCGACGAAACAGTATGGTGTCACGCCGATACAGGCTGGTGAAGCCATTGCTCAGGAGCGCAATCAGTCGTTCGTGCAGAAGGCGCGTGAGCAATACGGTTCACAGAGCGGAAATGTCAGTTACATTGAGCATCTTCTGTACGAACGCTAGAAGCAGAAGGCCCGTTAGCGGACCTTCCGCTTCCGCCTCATCTCGGACATTCAGCCCCCCATACGCCACACCCGAAGCGGACATTCGTTGAATTGACGCTGTTTGCGTTGACGGCCAGTGCGGTAGTGGGAAGATTTTGACTGACGGATGGGCTAGACACGGCTCATGAGAGTATCGTCCCAAACCGACGGCGGGCTGTCAGTAATTGACCGAGTTAATTAGGGGGAAGCATTGCTAAGTGATCGCCATACGGAAGTCGCCGGTAAAATCTGGGAGATTGCCAATCGGCTGCGTGGGCCGTATCGCCCGCCGCAATACCGTCTGGTCATGCTGCCGATTGTGGTACTACGCCGCCTCGATTGCGTGCTGGAGCCGACCAAGGATGCGGTGCTAGCTGAACATGCCCGCCTTGTCGCCGCCGGCACATCCGAAAAGGCCCTACCTCGCTTACTGACCCGCGTGGTCGGGCAAGGACGCAAGCATCCTCTTTACAACACCAGCCCTTACACTTTCCAAAAGCTGTTGGGCGACAGTGAGAACATCGCACCCAATCTCGTCTCCTATATCAATGGATTTTCCGACACGGCGCGCCGCATCTTCGAGAGGTTCAAGTTCGGCGACCAGATCGAGAAACTTGATTCGAGCAACCGGCTCTACGCTATCGTCCAAGCAATGGCGGGAATCGACCTGCACCCGGATCGAATCAGCAACATCGAAATGGGTTATATCTTCGAGCACCTTGTCATGCGCTTCAATGAGCAAGCGAACGAGGAGGCAGGCGATCACTTCACACCACGTGAGGTGATCCGGTTGATGACCCATCTTGTCTACACTGGTGAAGAAGACGTCTACAAACCCGGTGTCTATCGGGAAATCTATGATCCCGCTTGCGGGACCGGAGGCATGCTGTCCGTCTCCGAGGAGACAATCCGCGCTGGCAACGCCAAGGCAAATCTCGGCCTCTATGGACAGGAATATAACGAGGAAAGCTGGGCGATCTGCTGTTCGGACATGCTGATCAAGGATGAGGAAACCGACCACATCATCCTTGGCGATACACTGGGCGACGGCAAGACCAGCGATGGTTTTCCTGGCCGTGAGTTCCACTATATGCTCGCCAATCCCCCATTCGGCGTCGAATGGAAAGATCAGCAGAAGGTCGTTGCGCGGGAGGCAGGGGAACTGGGCTTTTCCGGCCGTTTCGGTGCGGGCCTGCCAGCGATCAACGACGGCTCGCTGCTGTTCCTCCAGCATATGATCTCGAAAATGAAGGATCCGCCGGAAAAAGGTGGCGAAGGATCAAAGATCGCCGTCATCTTCAATGGTTCGCCCTTGTTCAGCGGCGATGCTGGGTCAGGCCCGTCCAATATTCGGCGCTGGATCATTGAGAATGACTGGCTCGACGCGATCGTGGCTCTACCAGATCAGCTTTTCTACAATACTGGCATTTTCACCTATATCTGGCTCGTCACGAACCGCAAGACAGCTGAGCGACGTGGCAAGGTCCAATTGATCGACGGCACGCGCTTCTTTCAGAAGATGAAGAAAAGCCTGAATAACAAGCGCAATGAACTTTCGGATGCCCATATTGTCCGTCTGACCGAGCTTTACGACAATTATCAGGATGGCGAGCGCGAGACTGTCATGATCGACGGCGCGTCGGAAGAGCGCGTCGTCAGCCGTATCTTCGAAAACCGCGAGTTCGGCTTCCTCAAGGTGACGATCGAGCGCCCGTTGCGCCTCAACTTCGAAGCTACGTCAGAACGCATCGCGCGTCTTGATGACCAATCGGCCTTCGTCGGTCTGGCGGTCTCAAAAAAGCGTAAGAATGCGAAGTCAATCGAGATTGACGAAGCCGAGGGCCGCGCCCAGCAGAAAGCCATCCGCGCCATGCTCGCGAAGCTAGCTCGCAACGGCCTTTATAAAGATCGCGACCATTTCGAGGAGGACCTTGAAACCGCCGCAAAGCGTGCCGGGCTAAAGCTTCCTGCGCCGATCAAAAAGGCAATCTTCGCGGCCTTGGGCGAGCGTGACCCGAAAGCTGAAATCTGCCGGGACAGCAAAGGTCGGCCCGAGCCGGACAGTGAACTGCGTGATACCGAGAATATCCCGTTGCCGCCGGACACCGCTTTGCCTCTGCCGATGGCGTTTGGGCCGGATATGCCGAATGACGATCTGGTTGACACCATGCGGGGGGTTATTGACGCCTATATCGCGGCTGAGGTGCTGCCACATGTGCCCGATGCCTGGGTCGACTACGCTAAGACCAAGGTCGGCTACGAAATCCCAATCAACAGGCATTTCTACGTTTACAAGCCGCCACGCCCGCTGGGCGAGATCGAAGCGGAGATAGCTGCCCTGGAGGGAGAGATCGCAGGTCTGCTCAAGGGGTTGGTGGAATGAGCGCGGCGGTTTTCTCCCAAGCACATTGGTCGACAAAGCGGCTGAAGTTTTGCGCTTCATATAACGACGAAGTGTTGCCGGAGAGCACGGACGATTTCGAGCCCATCCAGTATGTTGAAATTTCTGATGTATCGCTTGTTGGCGGCATCGAAAGATCAATACCGATGCTATTCCACGAGGCACCCTCTCGCGCCCGGCGACGGGCTCGACGCGGCGACATATTGGTGTCCACTGTCCGGACATATCTCAAAGCAATCGCGGCAGTTGACGAGGCGTCGGACAATCTCATCGCATCCACGGGCTTTTGTGTAGTCCGGCCGAAGCACGAATTTGATGCGGGTTATGCTGGCTGGGTTGCGAAGTCCGAGGAATTCGTCGGCGAAGTTGTCTCTCGTTCGGTCGGTGTCAGCTATCCGGCCATCAATGCGAGCCAACTTGTAGACATCCAAGTTCCGCTTCCTCCCCTCGAGACCCAGAGGCGCATCGCTCTCTTTCTAGATGAGAAGACGGCGCAGATTGATGGGCTGATCAAGAAGAAGCAGGCGTTGCTAGATCGGCTGGCGGAGAAGCGGCAGGCAATCATCACCCAAGCCGTCACCAAGGGTCTCAACCCCGATGCCTCCATGAAAGACAGCGGCGTCGACTGGCTCGGCTATATCCCTGCCCATTGGGACGTGTTGCCCCTTCGCCGTATCGCAGATTGCGTTACTACTGGGCGTACTCCGCCTACCAGCGCTGGAGATTTTTTTACTGACGGCGAAGTGCCGTGGTTCACCCCTGGCGATTTTGATGGGTTGGTTCTGGGTAAGGCAGAAAAGGCCTTGATCCCCGATGCCTTCACAGAAGGTTATGCAGTTCTCTACCCGGCGAATTCCATTTTGCTCGTTGGTATTGGAGCTACGCTGGGCAAAGTCGCGGTCAGTCCTGTTGAATGTGCGTCAAACCAGCAGATTAACGCCATTACCATTAGTCGAGATGACGACCCTCTATTCCTGACCTACTTTCTTTATGCGTATCGTGCGGAAATAAGGATGTCTGCCAGCGGTAACACGCTTCCGATTCTTAATCAGGACAAGACCAAAGCCATTATGGTAACGCGCCCCCCTCTTGGCGAACAAAATGCCATTGGGATGTTTGTCAGCCAGATTGACGCAAAAATTGCGCAAGTTGCGAAGCGTGTCACAGACAGCATTATCTTGTTGTACGAACAACGTTCCTCTTTGATAACTGCTGCCGTAACCGGATGCATCGAGGGTCTACAATGAGCCTTGATGCAGCAAGCTATTTTCAGCACCTGAAAGCTTACGTGAATAATGACTACATCATGCACGATGGTTCAGGTGACAAAGTCATATTGAAAGAAAAATATTTTCGTTCAGGAGATATCAAACCCAAGGAACGAAAGATTGAATTGTTGCTTGCGGGTCTGGGGATGGCATTCAAACTTGACAATGATGATTTTGAACAATCTAAAAAAAAGACCACGCCAGCTCTATTTCATTTTCTAAATGATGTGGCCAAACCATGGTCTAAACGATGCGATTTCGTTATTTTTTACGTTAATGGCCGAACTTTCCATGCCGATTGCATAGAATTTAAATCTAAGAGTTTAGCGGCTGAAAAGATCGTCCCGCAACTCAGAGCCGGCGTGTGTTGGGTCAGAAGCTTAAAGCGAACAATAGAAAATTATACGGGCGACGTAAGGCCTATCCGTTTGCGAAAATTCGTATTCGCGGTAAACACGAACCCTGACGTTTATCTCGATGGCAATCGTCAGCTAATCGCCGATCCATCGGTCCGGTATTACCATTTCGATGAAGTTCAAGGACAACCGTTGTGTGGCCTCCAGAACGTGTCGATTCAGGAGATTTAAGGAATGGCAGGTCATACCGAACACGCATTTGAGGCTGCCATAGAACACGGCCTCATAACCGGTAGTCGCTATCAGAAGCGCTCGCAGGACGCCTTCGATCCCACCACCGCTCTGTTCCCTGACGATGTGATTGGCTTCCTCCGTGACAGTCAGCCCGCGCGTTGGGACCAACTCGAAGCGATGCTGAAGGATCGCACCGCCGCCACGGTGATCGACAGCCTGACCAAGGAACTGGGAAGCAAGGGGGCGCTGGGTGTGCTGCGTCATGGCTTCAAGTGCTATGGCAAGGAACTCCGTCTCGCCTGGTTTCAGCCCAATTCGGGCATGAACCCGGAAAGCGCCGCACGCTATGCCGCCAATAGGCTGACCATCACGCGCCAACTCTCCTTCACCTCTCAGGCACTCAAGCGACCCGATGGCGGCGCGCGCAAGTGCGTGATCGACGTGGTGCTGAGTTTGAACGGGTTGCCGGTCGTCACCGTGGAGCTGAAAAACCCGCTTACCGGTCAGCGTGCCGCAGACGCCTGCAAACAGTACATGACCGATCGAGATGGGCGAGATCAGCTGTTCCGGTTCAAGGAACGCGCGCTGGTCCATTTTGCTGTCGATCCCGACGAAGCCTGGATGACGACGGAGCTGAAGGGTAAAGACACCCTCTTTCTGCCTTTCAATCGTGGGCATAATTTTGGCGCAGGCAATCCGCCGGTCGAGGGCAATTGGAAGACGCATTATCTCTGGGATGAGGTACTGCAGACTGACAGCCTGCTCGATATTCTTCAGCGTTTTATGCACCTCGACGTAAGCGAGCGAACGGTCGATACACCCACCGGAAAGCGCAAAGTGCGCCGTGAAACCATGATCTTCCCGCGTTATCACCAGTTGGATGCGGTGCGGAAGCTCGTCGGACATGCGCGCGAGCACGGGACGGGACGCAACTATCTGATTCAGCATTCCGCCGGTTCTGGCAAGTCGAATAGCATTGCCTGGCTGGCGCACCGGCTGGCCAGCTTGCATGATGCGGCCGATACCAAGGTGTTCGATTCGGTAATCATCATTACCGATCGGCGGGTGCTCGATCAGCAGTTGCAGAACACCGTCTATCAGTTTGAGCACAAGACCGGCGTGGTCGAGAAGATTGAGGAGAATACCCAGCAGCTAGCCAAGGCTCTGGCCGGCGGGGTGCCGATTATCATATCCACCATCCAGAAGTTTCCCTTCATTAGCCAAGCAATCCGCACCTTGGAGAGCAAAGGGGAAGAAGTGGCGTTGAATACCGCAGGCAAGCGCTTCGCTGTGATCGTGGACGAGGCACACAGCTCGCAGTCGGGCGAGACGGTTGCGGCACTCAAAGGCATCCTCAATAAGGACGGTATTGCCGATGCTATCGCCACGCAACTTGGCGAGCAGGAAGACGACGAGCTATCCGAGGAGGCAAAGACCGCGATTCTTAAAGAGGTGATGAGCAGGGCCCGTCAGCCTAATCTCAGCTTTTTCGCCTTCACTGCCACGCCCAAGTTCAAGACCAAGGCCGTGTTTGATGAGCCAGGGCCGTCGGGTGCCGCGCCATTTCATGAATATTCGATGCGGCAGGCAATTGAGGAGGGTTTCATCCTCGACGTGCTGCAGAACTACACCACCTATAAGCGTTTCTTCGGTCTTGTGAAGCAGGTCAGGGACGATCCGGATGTACCGAAAAAGGCTGCGGCCAAGGCGCTGGGCCAGTTTCTGGAGCTGCATCCCGTCAACATTGAGCAGGTGGTGCAGGTCATTATCGAGCATTTCCGTCTGAAGGTGATGCACGAGTTGGGCGGCCGGGCGAAGGCCATGGTTGTCACCGCTTCGCGCCTCTCCGCCGTCAAGTACAAGCAGGCGTTCGACCGCTATATCAAAGACAAGGGCTACACCGGCATCCGCGCACTCGTCGCCTTTTCCGGGACGGTCGCCGATCCAGACCTGCCAGAAGCCGCCTTCACCGAAGTGGGCATGAACGGTGGCCTTCCCGAGCGAGAACTACCCGAACGCTTTGCAGGTGAAGATTACCGGGTGCTTATCGTCGCCGAAAAATATCAAACTGGCTTCGATCAGCCACTTCTACAAACGATGTATGTGGTCAAGAAGCTGGCTGGCGTGCAGGCGGTGCAAACGCTCTCCCGCCTGAATCGTATCGCTCCTGGCAAGATACGAACCTTCGTCCTCGATTTTCGCAATGAAGAAGACGATATCTTCAAGGCATTCAAGCCTTATTATGAGGCCACGCCCGTCGGCGACAATGCCGATCCGCAGAAGCTGAACGAACTGCATCATAAGTTATTACAACCGGCCATCTTCACTCCTCAGGACGTGACCCACTTTGCTGCCGTCTGGTTCAAGGCGCGGCGTGATCCGAGCGGCCAGGACCACAAACAGATGAATGCGATCCTAGATCACTGCGTCGCCCGTTTTACGGAGCGCAAGGAGGCGGAACAGGAGGAGTTTCGGGGGCTGCTTACGGCCTTTCGTAACCTTTATGGATTTCTTTCTCAGATCCTTCCTTACTTCGATGAGGAACTGGAGCGGCTCTACGCCTTCGTGCGCAACCTAGGGCCGAAGCTGCCGCAGCAGGGTGATGGCGCCAAGTTTACGCTCGATGATGACGTCGCGCTCAAGTTCTTTCGCCTCCAGCAGGTGAGCGAAGGTGCCATCGATCTGTCTCAGGGCGAGGTCGATCCTCTCAAAGGGCCTACCGATGTTGGCACCGCGCGGGAGAAGGACATCGAGGTGGCGCTCTCCTCCTTGGTCAATCAGCTCAATGAGCGTTTCGGCACGGATTTCACCGAAGCAGACCAGCTTTTTTTCGATCAGGTCCGAACCACAGCCGAGCTTGATGAAAAGGTCGTCGAAGCGGCCAAGGCCAATACGGAAGCCAATTTTTCCGCCTTCTTTGGTCGTATCCTCGATGACCTATTTATCCAAAGAATGGAGGGCAACGACGAGATCTTCAACAGGGTCATGAGCGACAAGCAGTTCCGTAATGCTGCCCAGGAACACTTGGCTCGAGAGGTCTACGAGCGCATCCGTAGAGGTCGACAGCAGGAGCAATAAGTGCAGTATAAGAAAGGATAAATCTTTTCGGTACGTTCGTTTGTGATACGAGTACGTTCATGATGTGATAGTAATAATAGAGAATGCACAAATTCATCCCCCATATCGTGCAATTCCCAACAAAAATACTTTTCTTATAAAGAAAAGCCAAATAATATGATCTTTGATAAGGAATTATAAATAAAAATACAAGACAACTTCGGTGACTTCGTCATCCCAAATTTTCTACATTACGTGGAGAAAATGGGAGTCAACTTTGGTCCGTATGAATGTCCGGTATTTTGAATTCTACGCCCAAACCTGACATTCCTCTTCCCCCCGATAGTGTTGAAAAAGTCGTGCTTGCTTTGAGAGTGAAGCACTGATTCACTCTTCGCAGGAGGAACCTGCAAATGATGGGTGATCGAACGAAAATACAGGAGGCACTGTTCTACGAGTTCCGTCTTGAAGATCATGTGCCAGCTGGCCACCTTTTGCGTTCAATTGATCGCTTTGTCGATCTGGACGGCCTGCGTGAGCATCTTCGCCCATTTTACAGCGGCACGGGGCGGCCTTCGATCGATCCCGAGTTGATCATCAGGATGTTAATCGTTGGCTACGTGATGGGTATTCGATCCGAGCGACGACTATGTGAAGAAGTCCATCTTAACCTGGCCTACCGGTGGTTCTGTGGTCTTGGTCTCAACGGCCCTGTGCCTGATCATTCGACATTCTCGAAAAACCGGCACGGACGCTCCCGGGAGAGTGATCTGCTTCGCCAAATGTTCGAAATGACCGTCCGGCAGTGCATCGCCACGGGACTGGTGGGCGGTGAAGGCTTTGCGGTCGATGCCAGCACGATCAAGGCCGACGCTAACCGGCAGCGCAGTGTTCCGAGCCCAGATAAACTGCCGATCGAGGCAGCCCAACGTGCTGTGCGGGAGTATTTCTCGGTGCTGGACGATGCTGCATTTGGGTCTGCTACGCCCGTGCAACCAAAATATATCTCTCCGGTCGATCCTGCGGCACGTTGGAACGCTGCAAGCGGTGGCCTTGCTTATTATGCCTACTGCACAAATTACCTCATTGACCTTAAATCGGCTGTCATCATGGATGTAGAAACCACGACAGCCATCCGGCAGGCCGAAGTTACGGCGCAACGCCGAATGATAGAGCGTACGCAGGAAACATTTGGAATATGGCCCGAAAGGCTTGCTGCGGATACAGCTTATGGATCCGCAGAAAATCTTGCGTGGCTGGTTCATGAGCGTGGCATAGAACCTCACATTCCGGTCTTCGACAAATCTGCACGGCAGGACGGGACTTTCGAACGTCGAGATTTCACATATGACCACGTGCATGATCTTTACATCTGTCCTGGAGGACAGGAACTGAAGCAGCAGTGGCGCAAGATCAACTCGGATCAACCCAACGCCCCTCCCGACAACCTACTTCGATACCGTTCGTCGAAACTGGCGTGCGACGTATGCACTCTCAAACCAAAATGCTGCCCCGATCAGCCCAGTCGTAAGGTCCTGCGCTCCGTCCATGAAGGCGCTCGTGATCTGGCCCGCGACATTGCTTTAACTGACGCCTATATTATCTCCAGACGAGAACGAAAGAAGGTCGAAATGCTGTTTGCTCACCTCAAGCGCATTTTGAAGATCGATCGGTTGAGGCTCAGAGGACCAAACGGCGCCCGTGATGAGTTCCATCTCGCCGCATCTGCCCAAAATCTCCGCAAAATGGCGAAACTGATACCTCCCGGAGCGCCTGCCTTATCCACCTGAGGCAAGAAAGCTGCACTTATGTCGAAGTGGCTTGGCAACACTTTCACTCTTCACCATGAGTTTTTCAACACTATCCCCCCTTACCGGCTGTCCAGTCTTCACAGCGGGTTCTGGCCGGTCCGGTAAAATCCCGTAGGTCTCCGTTTGGGACAATAAGCCCGTGGCCGCGTGCAACGGCGGACCAACCGACGGGGATTCATCATGATAGCTGGGCACGGCGAAATATGGCGTGGCCCGGCAATCTGTAGCACCTGACGTGGCGTGGACGTCCGCGGCTAAGTGGTTTTGCCGAGAAGCTGGCAGTTTTCTCGTGCTGAAACCCAGAAATTATCGGGAGCAGAAATATTATGACGAGCTTGTTAATCTATTGCTGCCGCGAATAAGCCAGTACACGATCCCCAGCGCCAGAATGGCCGCTGAAAGAGCCAGAACCTCCATCACATCGACGCCGCTCAAATCGAGAACGATAAATTTACGGACGGTCGCCATCATGCCGATGAGCAGGACGGAACGCATCCGGACCATGCTGTGGGAGGGCGCATCGGGCGAGACAAGAATGGAGTGCTTGAACTCCAGTGCGATCAAAACGGTAAAGAACAGACCGAACAGGTTCTGAAGGAGCAAAGGACTTGTGGGGGAGAGGGTCGCCGTGCGAAGCATGTCGAATACGGCGTACAGAACATGCACGAGGCCCAGGGCCGCGACGACCATTATGCAGAGCGTCAGCACCAGCATCGCGAGTTCTTCGAAAAGATCAAAGATCGCAGAAAGCTTCAGAAATCCGGGAATATTCTTGATCATTGTCTGTTGCTGCCTCTGTCTGCGAGGGAATTACCCCGTCTGATTTACAGCCCGGACAGGCTCCAGTCCATGGGACGGGGACAAGACTCCTTATTGTAATCGAGGCGAGACTGGCCCAGCGTACAGGAAGCGCCTCTTTCGGGAAGGATTCATCATGCCTTGCCCGTCTGAGTTGATCGAAATGGCGGCGCGGTCGCGCGGCATATGTTCGCGAAAGGAACCAGCGAATGTGCAATCTTTACGCGATGACGTCGAACTCCCAGGCTATCCGGGACGTTACGAAAGCCCTGCAGGATCGCACGGGAAATCTCCGACCGCTGCCCGAAATTTATCCGAATACGATGGCGCCGATCGTGAGGAACGGGAAGGACGGCCGCGAACTTGTTATGGCGCGCTGGGGAATGCCGACCCCGCCCGGCTATCTCAGGAGACGTAAGGTCGATCGTGGTGTCACCAACATTCGCAATCTGGCCTCGACATGGTGGCGACGATGGGAGGGCATAGAGCATCGCTGCCTGGTACCGCTTACGGCTTTCGCCGAGCCGGAACATCTGCCTGACGGGACATCCAGACAGGTATGGTTCGCGCGTGCCGATGGAGAACCGCTGGCCTTCTTTGCCGGGATCTGGTGCCAGTGGACATCAGTCCGGAAACTGGCGGGTGGCGAGACGACGGATGACCTGTTTGGGTTTCTCACCACAGAGGCCAACCGGGAAGTCGGCGCAATCCATCCGAAGGCCATGCCGGTGATCCTGACGCGGCAGGAAGAACTGCATACTTGGATGAATGCGCCGATCGCCGACGCCTTGCAGCTCCAGAGGCCTCTCCCGGACGATGCACTGAAGCGCGTCACGCCACGGCATCGCGCCGAATAGCGAAAGAGGTCGTAAAGCAGGGGGGCGGCTGGTGGACGGCATGATTACGCCTGGCAGGTTTATCCGCTAGACGCCCTGATTGAGGGCTGCAGCAACACTTTTGCGGGCGTCTGCCTCTGTCGCACCGGCCCGTATTTCAAAGCGGACCATGGTTTCGAACAGCGTGCGGTCGATCTTCGGATTGATGAGCCCCCCCGATGCCGTGGCTGTCCCCGTGAAGGGTTCTGCCATATCCCGAAACAGGGCGCGGAACGGCACATAGTCGCTGGGCGGCAGCGGATCTCCGAACAGCAGCTCCCTATCGTGCGTGTTGTCGGGATTTTGCAGAACGACCGCCATGCGGTTGTAAATCTCTCCCATAGGGCCGGGCAGTGCGGGCAGATTTTCGGGATTGCCGATATCCGTGCCTTTTATGAGGGCATCGACTACGGCCTGATCCTCGGGGTTGGACAGTGCTTTGGCGGCCGACAGGCTGGTGCTACGGCGGGAGACGGGCAGAGGGGCATAGAGCCGGTTCGTACCCTTCGGTTCGACCCCGGCGTAGAACAGGCGGGTATAGAGCCGCTTGCCCCGGAACATGATGATTGCCTGGCCTTTCCCGAGGGCCAGAATGTCGTTCCATGAGATGCGTTTCACTTCGCGGATGTCTGCACGGGCCTGTGTCGTGTAGTCCCCGATGATCTCGGTGTTTTCATAGCCGGACAGGACGCTGACCTGCATGGTTCCCCCGGCCTGTTCCACCCATTCGCGGGTGGGGCCGGCATCTTCGAGCTGCATGAATATCTTGAGTTTTGGGTTGCCGAGTAGTGGGACCGACCAGTCCCGGCCGAGTGTCGCATAGAGCGATCCGACTTCCTGAAACGACAGCCAGATCGAGATGTTCAGCTCACGTCCCTGCGCCATCATGACGTCCAGTCCGCGTGTCGCGAAATAGTTGCTCTCGTCATACAGCATCAGATAGGGCGTGCGTGCGGTAGACGGCCGGTACTTCACAAGGTCGATATAATTGCCCTCGATCGACGCCCCGAGAGCCGCGGACAGCGCGTAACGCTGGGCGGTGATGAAGGTCTTGCCAATGGCGGCGTTGGTGGCGGGGTCGTTTTCCAGAGAGGGCAGCAACACAATCAGATTGCGGCGGTTGAAGATGACATCGGTCAGTTCGACATCGGGCACATCGCAGTTGAAGATGTGCCCGTAGGTTGTCGTCATCATGGTGAAGGTCTTGCCGAAGCCGCCGACAACATAGCTGTGCTGTTCGAGAACCTTGGCCTGTGAGCTGACATCCCCGGCTTGAGGCGTGTAACCGCCAGTTTCCTGGACGTAGAACCGAATGGGCATGAGCAGCTCTTCGGGGAAGTCATCGGGTAGCGGCACGCTTTCGATTTTGCGCGTGCTCATGCTGTAGTACTGGAATTTCCTGCTGGCGTTGGTGTCTTCCTGCTTTCCGGCCAGTTCGATCAGCACCTGAATATTCGAGAAATTGACGCGCATGGTGGCGGTTGTCGAGGGAATACCCAGATGATCGCGCATCCAGACAAAGATCGGCGCCATGCCGCCGATCAGATCGTCGGCGCGGTTGCGGAAGTGCTGTGAGTTGCCGCCACCCCCGCTGTTGTCGGGCAGGAACAGGGTGCGGAGCAGTTCGGCCATGCCTTCGGCGTTGACGGTGGAGAAGGGGTTCCATGTGTGTGACTTCCTGTCGCCACTCGCCACCTGGAAGTTGAGAACCCGCATATTCGCGGCAGCGCCCCAGTTTTCCTGTAGGGCCTGAAGCGAGAAGACGAGATTGTTTGACCCCTTACCGTCCACAATGGTGAAGCCGGTTCCCTGCGCCAGCGCACTGGCGAGTAGGCTGTAGATGGACTCGGTCTTGCCCGAGCCTGTCGCTCCGGCCAGCAGGCCGTGCATGGTCATGTCGCTGCCTGATACCCAGATCTGCTGCCCGCTGACTTCGTCCCAGCCGAGAAGCCAGTCACCCCGGGCCTTGTCGGGCCTGTCCACACCGATCCGTTTGGGGTCTGGCACCGGATTGCCGTAGTCCATGCGCTTCGAACTGGCCGGCAGGCGCAGGGGCATGATCACCGGTCGCGTCAGCACGAAGGCCGTATAGGCGAGGGCGGGCGGCACAAGCAGGGTTGTCAGGGCTGGGCAGGCAATTGCCAGCCCCGCGAGCCCGATGAATGGCGCGGCGGAAAGCGGTGTGCCGAGGGCTTCGAGAATACGGGTGCCGAGGGTGCGGGTATCACGATAGGCGATGCCACCTCTTTGCTCGTGATGATCCTGCGGGCCGTCAATGCGGTGTCTGAGCGTGGCCATATCAGTGCAATCCGAACGCCTGATTGAGGGGAGAGGGGCCGGGTTGTGCCGTGGGCGTGTCAGGTTGGGGGTGTGGCAGCGGCAGTGCGGGCGGCCGCATAACCGGCCGGGCCGGGAACTCTGGCGGGGCGAGCAGGGCCAGATGCGGCGGCGGGGGTGCGGAGGATGCCACGGGGGCGCTGCTCATGCGTGAGTAAAGTCCAGCACAGAGCATGGCCAGAACACCCAGCCCGATCATGGCGGAGCGTCTCCAGCGCGGGCGGGCGGGAATGACGCGCTCCCGCTCCGCAACGGGTGCCGCCATGACAGGCAGTGCCGGGGGCGGGTTCTGGTGGCCGGTATCCGTGCCGCGCGACACGCGGATATGCAGCGTCGTATCGCCCGGTGTGATGGTCAGGGGGCTGTCGCCCGGCGAAAGAAAAATGTCCATGGTGCGCTCCTGTGAGGGGCTGTGATCATACGGGCATGGGTTGTGACGCCGGGACGGCGCACAGGGTGTTGGCATGTCGCTCAAGGGCTTCGAGCAGGACGGCGCCCTGTGCATCCGCGACACTCTGGAGGGTCTGATCGGTGCACAGGATGACCAGCGAGAGGGGGGCGTGATGCACGGCGAGCAGGCGCTGCCCGCACAGGGCGTTGCTGTCCGGTTTGATGGCGAGGCCGAAGCTCACCTGTCCCGCGCGGGCTTTCCAGGTTTCCTCGGCCATCCGCAGGAGGACGGGCAGCAGGCAGTCGGGGGCCAGCAGACGCCGGGGCGTGAAAGCCTCCTCCCCTGTCGTGTTCAGGGCGATGCGATACGGAGCGTTGTCCAGCAGGCTGGCGAGGGCGTCGATGAGCCGTTCGAGGGGGATCATGCGTAATCTCTCTGCTTCCAGCGGGGCAGGCGCGGCCGGTGCGGGCCGATCAGAAGCACCCGCGCCATGCGGAATGCGACGGGCAGGGTCAGGCCCATCCACGCCAGAAACCCGAACAGGAGGGTGACGACGATGGCCGTGATGAAGGTCCACAGGCGCATATGGGCCAGCCAGAGCACCATGCCCAGCAGGCAGCGGCAGTCGACGACGAAGAAGTAAACGGGGCTTGAGGAGTGACGCCACATTAGACCAGCTCCTTCATGGCGCGGGCCGCGATTTCGTCGCTGATGCGGCCCTGAGCGTGGACGTCCTTGATGGACTGTTCGAAGGTCTGGCCGTGGTCTTCCACGAAACCGCGCACCATGTTGGGCCAGCTCGACTGTGGCGCGTCGAGCAGGGCTTCGCGGACCCTGCGGTTGAAGGGCAGGAAGGAGCGGATGGCGGTGCGCCTGCCATCGGTGGAGCGGAGCAGACGCTGGTTGACGATGAGTTTGAGGTTATCGACCAGAGCGATGGCCAGACTGTCGCGATCTGACGCCGGGCAGAGCGAGACGACACGGCGGACTGTTGCGGCCGGGTCATTGGTGTGAACGGACGTCATGGTTCGATGACCCGAGATAATCGCCTGAATGGTCGCTTCCATGGTTTCTGGATCACGACACTCGCCCACATTGATATCGGTGGGTTCCTGACGCATGGCCGCCCGGATGAAGTCGGGGAAGGTGGCGAGCTGGCGGGGAATTTCCGTCTGCTGAATACTGGCGTTGTTCTGCTCGATCAGGTCGTAAAACAGCTCCAGCGGGGCCGCCCCCTCGACAATGTCGCAATGGCACTCAGGGTCTTCGAGGCGTTGGCGGGTGACGCCCCCCATCAGGGTGGTCTTGCCGCTGCCGGTGACGCCGCAGATCAGATAGCCGCCAGACTCTCCGTCCAGCGCTTCGAGCAGGCGGGGTTCGACATGCTGTTCTTCGAGCGGGGTGGGTTTTTCGGGGAGCGGGCGCAGGACAATCCCGATTCCGTCACTTGAACCGATGGTCGAGGCGACAGCGTTCACACGAAAGCCGTAGCGCCGTTTGCGGCGGTCAGGCCAGATGATGTAGCTGGTGTCGATAGCCTCAGTCTGGCTCAGCCGTGACGGGCCTGTGTCGGATTTATACATCTTCCCCAGGGCTTCGGAAACTTCGTAGCTGGTCCAGCGCAGGCCCGGGACGGTGTAATTGCGTCCATGGACACGGACCTTGAGGGAGGTGTCCGTCTGCAGGTGAATGCGCGAGGCTCCCATTTCGACACAGCCGATCAGGATGGCGTCGAGATTGGAGGGCGGGGGCAGGGCGCGCAGGCGCTCCACGATGTCGTTCATGATTCTTTTCCTTCGGGATGTGTCTGGGAGGTACGGACCGGCCCCAGCATGAGAGCCTCGATCCGGCGGTGGACCTGAAACAGGTGGCGCGACGGCGCTTCACCGGGCAGGGCGCTGGAGCCCTGTCGCAGGGCCGCGACATAGGTTGTGATGGGTTGGCGCAGGGCTTCGGGCGCGTGGCCGACGTCGTAGCCGTAGTAGAGGCTGAACCGGTAAACCTGATCGAGCTGTGGCAGGGAGGTCGCCATGGCGATGTCCAGCAGGCCGTCTCGCAGCATGTAGGTTCTGAGTACCCAGCTCCGCAGTTCGGGGGCGGCACTGCGGGCGGCGAGATAGAGGATTCCGAGCTGTGTATCGGGCGTGGTCATGACGGCTTCCGGTCGGTGCTGAGCAGGGTATCGAGTGTCGCGCTGACATGCGGTTCGGGGAGTGGCTGGCCTGTGCGACACTCCGCGCGCCAGTGTTCCAGCGCCCCGGCCACTTCGGTGCAGGCGGTGGTGATGACCGCGTGGATGGGGCGGCCGGGCATGGGGTAGGGTAGTGCGCTGAGGATGAGCCAGAGGTCGCGATCGACGAGCTGGATCATGGCGAACAGGCTGGCGTTGAGGACGCCCGCCTTCTGGCGGGCCACCTGCAGGAGCGTCATCAGCGCGGTGCGCGACCAGGCGTGATGGCCGACGATCTGGATACCGATCTGCCAGTCGCCTGCGGACAGGGTTTTGCGAAACCCTTCCACCGTCCGGGGTGGGATGGTGAGCGGGGCGGCGATCTCGCCCTTTTTCCATTGACCGGAGAGGGAGCGCGACAGGGCGTTGAGCAGGTTCCCGGCCTCGTCGCCACGTCGCGCGCAGACGAGTGTGAAGGCCATGAACAGGCACTGTTCGACAGGGCTGAGGGCCTGCGGGCCTGTCCAGGGCGTGCCGAGCTGTGCGGCCAGCGCATTCTGGGCCGCCTGCGCGTAGGCCTCGGTGCCGGGTTTGTCGCCACCATAGCGGGCGAGCCATTCGTCCGGCTGAAGGAACGGATCCATGGGCCTGAGGGGCGCGGATGGCGGCGGGGGTGCGCGCAGTTGCGCGCTGTAGCCGAGCCAGGCCTGTCCGACGGGGTGGATCTGTGCGAGCGCGTGCTTCATGCCATCATAGCCGAACCGGGCGCGGTACAGGCCGCGCGGGGCGCGTGTCGCACAGAAAAACCCCAGAACGCCAAACAGGAGCAGCACCGGCAGGAGGGTCAAGAAGCCGGTCAGGCCCAGCAGCTGCCACAGTGTCGCAGCGCTCACCTTATGGGGGTCGGCCTGCGCCATCCTGTCGAGCAGGGAGGCGTAGCTGTCGGTGAACAGGGAGGCGGCCAGCAGGATCAGGCGCTGCTCGAACAGCACGGCCATGACGATCTGCGTGTGGGCGAAGTGCCACAGGAGGAAGCCTGCGACACAGAGCAGGAACAGGGAGCCGCCGATGAGGAAGAGGATCTGCCCGGGGCCGGTGTCGCGCTGCAGGCTGTTGGCGCTGGTCATGGCGCGTCCTCCCCGACGTGCCAGTGGGCGCGGTTCGCGTCGAGGCCGGGCTGGGCGCGGATACGGATTTCGGTGTCGTCTTCGCGAAGGACGTCCTTGCCGCCGTCGGTGTCGCGCCGGAAGAAGGCGACTTCGGGGGCTTCGACCTTGCCGGCCTTCAGGAGTACGCGGTAGCGGGCCATGCCGATCAGGTCGCGTTCAAGGCGGGCGAGATCATCGAGGAAGATCTCGACGGCCTGTCGCTCACCCGCGGCCCAGCCTCTGGCCACCCCTTCGCGCCAGACTTCGACCTCGTGGCGCGTTCTGGGGCGCACCGCGTCAGGCGGCGTCTCGGGCATGGTGATGGAGCGGACAAGCCATGTGCGCCACTGGGGCGGGGCGGAGACAAGTTGCGCTTCGCGCGTCACACGAAAAATCCGGCGCGTCTCCCGCGCTGTCTGCCCGGATGGATCGAGGGCCATGGCCATCTGGGCTTCGGAGACGACAGGCGGACGCAGAAGGGTCTGACCGCTGCCGGCGGGCAGGACAAGGGGGCGGAAGTCGAAAGCCTGATCGAGTGTCGCCTCATACCGGCCGAGCATGTCGTTCAGCGCGAAGGAGCGCGCGGCAAGGCCGCCCTGCGCGCCGTAGGCCCAGGCTGCCTGTCGCACGGCGTCGTCATGATCTGCGCCGGTATCGGGGCGGGGCGAGTAGCCCGGACGCACGGCCATCAGGGCTTCCATGGAGGGCGGGCGTGTCGCATCGCTGATCCGGGGGATCTCGGCCGCCCCGGTCAATGGTGTGTCGATGGGGCTTGCAGCCCCAGGCGACAGGGTTGGGGTGGACGGAACGGGCAGGGCGACCGGCCCGCTGGAGGCGGCAAGGCAGGGTGTCGCCAGCAGCAGGGCCAGCAGGCCGCACGACAGGATGGCGGGGGTTTTAGCCATGATGCGACACCCTGATCTCGTGGGTGGGCACGTCGATGTCCACGCTGTAGCGGGGGCCCGCGGCGAGGCTGAGTTCGTCGATGAGGCTGGCTTCTGTCGCGCTGGTCTCGTGAATGGCGACAACAGGGCCGGTGTCGTCCATGATGAGGCGATAGCCGATCTGGCGGGCGATCTGGCTCAGCCCGTCGCGCAGCGTGCCCGACCAGTGCCAGGCGACGGGACGCTCCAGCTCGGCGGGCAGCACGGAGCCCGGGCGGCGCACGGGATAGCGGGTTGCAGCCAGGGCGTTGGCCTGCGCGTCGAGGATGGCCATCTGCTGGCCGACAGGGATCTGGGGTGGCGGGGGATGGTGACAGGCGGCAAGAGCAACGGGTGCGAGGAGCATGAGACCTCTGGGGAATGACAGGTTGTTCATGCCCTCATTGTGCGCTCATCCGTTGTGACGCCGTGCTGGCCACCAGATTGCGCCAGACTTTGGCCTGATAGGTGACGTTGGGGGCTGGGGTTACGGAGTTATAATTGCCCACGCGACGCCAGAACTCGCCGGGGTTGGACGGGCTCTGTCCATCGAGTGCGCGGGCGAGGAGCCATGCGCCGATCTGCAGGTTCAGGCAGCCATCATTGATGACCTGTTCGCGGCTGATCCCCAGTCGAGCCAGTTCGGGCAGGTGGATGGAATTGATCTGGGCTGGCCCCATGTCGTAGCTGCCGTTGCGGTTGTGGACGACCTGTCCAACCCGCCCGCCTTCTGTCGCCAGCACGGCGAGGAATAGGCGTTCGTGGACATGGTAGCGTCGGGCGGCGGCCAGCGCGCAGGTTTTCAGGTCGGCCGGGAGTGGGCTCGACGGTGGGGGAAGAGGGGGCTTGCCCGCGGGTGGGGGGTCGCGATGCGCTGTCGTGCCGGCGCCACTCCAGGCGAGGATCCACGCGGCGGCCGCGATGTTGATGCACGCGTCGGTCCTGACCTGATCGGCATTGAAGCCTGCGCGGGTCAGGACCGGGAGCCATTCTGGCTGGATGCCCATGGGGCCGATGCCGCTGGCCGCGTGCGCCATCACGGTTTCCATCTGCGCGGGTGCGACATGGTAATAGGCGGCGGCCGTCTGTCCGCAGGGAGGGAGCGCCATCGCCTCAGTACCCTTCTACCCACCAGTTTATCCACCCGGACGAATTTGTGTAGGTAAACTGGTTGAAAATCACAGTAATGCTTGTGAGTGAGGGCGTACCTTTGACCCATGGCATGTTGTCGTGGCCGCCGGTGTCGCTCGGATCCGTTACCTGCGACACGCCGTAACCGCCCGGGAAAATGGCGTGAAAGGGTTCTGGAAAGTTGATGGTGATGTGCGTGTCGTACCAGTCGCCACTGGGGATAACGTGCCGTGTCTGCCCCATCAGACGCTTCCGAACGCCAGTCGGAACAGTTGGGTCTCTGGTTTTTGTAAGCGTCCATGAGTTGTATTCATCTGCCGCGCCGCTGATAGTGGTCGAGAGGGTGTCGCTTCCCAGGGAAGTCCATGTGCCTGAGATGCACTCGAGATGCGTGCCTGTTCCATCGGTACTGGAGGCGATCGCCCCGTTTGACGAGCAAGGGGCGTTGAGCACTGCCGTGCCGTTGTCAGTGCCGGTGATGATGGCCTGAACATTGGCTTGATTAGCGTTGTTGATGTTGTTGCCGCCCATGTTCAGATCTGTCTCCATAGTGGTCAGTTCTGGATGGCCGGCTATGGCGCTCCGGTAGAGATAGTTCGGGTTGTTGTTGGCATCGTCGGCTGAAGCCACAAGTCCGACCAGATGCCCGGCACCCGGGTTGGGAAAACCCGCCATGCTCTGCGACCATGTGCCGCCTGCGCCGACGGCCATACCGGAGTTCAGGCCACTGATCAGATTGTTGGGAGGTATATAGCCGCCTTGCGCTCCAGCCTTCAGGGCGATGGCCACCGCATCCCTGGGGGAGAGGGTCTGTCCTCCATAGGATATGACGCGGCCGTCCAGGACGCCGCTCGCGGATTGGGTCACATAGGCGACCCATGTCTGATTGTATGGGTTGGTCGTCGTGAAGCCTGAGGGCAGGTCACGTTCGGCTGTCAGCGTCGCCAGAGAAACGGTCGTTGAACTGCCGACGGGGATATTATTGATCAGATCATTAGTGTGCGCGCGGATATATTTTTTTATGCCGCCGAGCAGCATGGAGAATTGTCCGGCGGTAACAGCGACGACCGCGCGCTTGTTCCCATCCTCCACCATCCTGTAGTATTGGGCTATGGGCCACATGGACACCAGGATGGCGGCGAGTACGGCGATGAGGGATGACATTCAGAACCTCGGACCGGTAAAGGTGACGACAGACACAATATCCCCCTCGGGGACGGAGACTGGCAGGCTACCCATGTTTCCGTAGACTGGAGAAGACCAGGACATTCCGTGCGCGATACCGATGCTGCGATCACCATCAGCCAGGCTGATGGTGTCAGCGATGACGCTCGCGGAAAGCGGTATCCACGTTATGACCATGGTTCCGCTGGCATTTCTGGAAACATAGTTTCCTGCGCCGGGCAGAAACTGCCTTTCATCATTCATGCCCAGATCCGACAGGGCGAGTGCGCCGGCGAAGCCGGGGTGGCGCTCAACATAAAACTGAACGGCGCTCCGGTAGGCCAGCCACTTTTGGGCGGCGTTGTCCGGCTCCTCGTAGCTATCCTGCTGGAGAGCGAGAACGGCCAGTCCTTTTTCCTCGGCAAAAGTCCCGATAATCAGGGCAAAGGCAAGAATGATGTAGGCCATGACGGTTAACTGTCGTGTTCGAAGGTGACTGTCGCGGTTGACGACGATGCTCCGGCGTTGCAGGCCGTGGCGATGCTGGATGCCGCCGCACTGCTTGCCGGGTCGATCGCGGTGCCGTTTACGGTGAGCATATTTGCGCTCTGCGAACGGGCGAACGTGGCGCAGTCATCGCTTGAAACGGCGGTCCAGTTCGCGGTGAATCCCATTCCGTTGCCTGTTGGAGCGAGTGTGACATAGGAATTCGGCCATGGACCCTTGATGGTGCTTCCATCGCCGTTGAGCATGCCTTTGGGAACCAGTGCGGCCTTGATGGCGACGGAATTGCTGAGGCCGCTGAAGTTTCTGGCGGTCAGACCGCCCTGGAAGAAGCCATCGATGTTCGTGACCATTTCGCTTTCCCAGGCAGAGGCGGTCTGGCTGTTGGATTTATGAAAAGCTTCGTAGACACCGCTCATAACCAGAACGAGAGCCAGAGCCTGAAGGCCATACTTGGAGAGAATTGAAACGATAAGATCCATAACGGAATGTCCTTTTCGAAAAATGACAGCTTTAGAAAGCTATGGTGTGAGACAGATCCGCGCCGAGGTTGTCACAGGCGGCGCCAAGAATGACCACAAGGCCAATCATGATCAGGATGAAGGCCTGTTCTGCCCTGTTGGCGAAGGCGATGGTGCGTTGCTCCGTTGAGGCTGCCCAGACCGTTGCGGTCTCATGCAGCCGGATGTAGCCCTCCTTGCTCACCCAGTTTGCTTCCACGTCATCGATGATGCGCGGAGACGGAAATTCGAAGCCTGTGGTCAACAGCGCATCGGGAAACGTAAGGCCGTTGATCGTCAGGTTGGTCAGGATCGCGTCGAGGCGTTCCCTGAGCCAGGGCGATGCGGCCGATGCCTGTATCCGCAGGGCTTCCTTGTCAGGAACCTTGGCAAGGACCAGTGCAAGGAACGCGGTAATCCAGACATAACCCTGAACGTCCCGGTAAATGGACCAGGGCGGAAAGCGTTCAAGGATCACCCGGCCGTGCCCGGTGACGCGACTGAGGCTTAACCAGATTGCCCCGCCGAGCAGCAGCAGCAGGCCAAGAGAAACGGGAGCGTACCAGCCCGCGGCGAAGCTGGAGGCAAATATGAGTATCTGTTGGCTGGCGCCGGGGTGTTTGGGAGCCATCGGTCCGGAAACCAGAGCCGGCAGGATTTCCGTCCCCAGTATTCTCAGGAACACGTAGATTATTCCGAGATACATCAGCGGCTGGGTGACGGCTTTCATTGAAGCCTGCACCATTGCGCTGGTACGCGCTTTTGCCTCGCAGAGTAATTGCAGGGCGTCAGGGAGGGTTCCTGCTTTCGCCCCGGCATACATCAGCATGTATTCGTCATCGGGGACATACGGGCGAAAGGCGTCGACCAGCGTCTCCCCGTGATTCAGATGATAGACGATATCATCGATAATCCTCGGGATGACTGTCTGATTCCTGCGGGCGGACTGCGCGGCAAACATGCGTAGGATGCTCGTTTCCGAGATATGGATGCGCAGTCGTATCGCCAGCATTTGATAGAGCGTGGAGCGTGCCCGCCAGTTAAAAAAAATCAGGGCGTTCAGTCTGAACCACAGCGAGTTTTTACGATGCTGCCGCTCATAATCGATATCGGTATAGCGGATCAGCATGACTGCTCCTCCCTTACCGTGCCGTCGTGCCGTTCTTTCAGAACCTTTTCGCGATGCCGGATGCGCTCGACGATGGTGTTGACGTCAAAAGGATCGAGCTTGCCTTCGGCGACGCGGTTCATTGCCGTCTCAAGCAGGGAGGGGTCGGAATCTGGCCTTGAACGATACCGGTGCCGCGCGACATTCTCGCCATACCTCACGAAATCCGACATGAGTTCGGCATCTGTTTCGATTACTTCGGCAACGCATGTCCGCCCTGATATTCCGGTGCCATAGCAATGCTCGCAGCCGGCCCCAACGCGCCTGACCAGCGACATATCCGGGCACCATGACGGGATTGCCTGTTGAATGATCGCCGGAAGTCGCGGATCGTCAGTTGTCCAGCGGACCGCGCAGTGGGGACAGATGACGGGGACGAGGCGTTGCGCCACGATGCCCCGGATCAGCGACGCATTACACGTCGTGCCGAAGTGCAGACGTGTGTTATCCATGAGCTCAAGGCGAAGCGGCAGACCGAACGGGTCGTCGACGTGGCATGTAAACGCGACAAAATGACCAGTCTGAACGGCGTTGATGGCGGTTAGCGCACCATCCGCATCCCGCACTTCGCCCAGGCCAATGTCATCGGGATCCATACGAAGGGTGTTGGTCTGGCGCTCGCGAAGCGCGCGGCCGTTTTCTTCTTCACTGTCAGTATTGGGAATGTCGAGCTGGATAGCCCATGGCATGTTCAGCTCGACAGGCTGCTCGATCGTGACAATGTTGCGTCCCGGCTGAACACGGGCTTTTTCAGCCCAGATCTCGTAGAGGGTGGTTGTTTTGCCGTGTCCGGTCGGTGCTGTAAAAACAAGCGCTCCCGATGGGGACATCGCAATTCCCATCAGACGGTCGATCTGTGCCTGACTGAACCCGTAGTCTTTCAACCGGAGACGGCCGGGCGGCGGTTTGAGCTGCTGGAGTGCAGCGATGTTTCCCCGGATGCGTCTGTTGACGCCCTTCCTGATGGACTGCAGACGCAGGATCATGAACCAGCCGCCGTCGGAGAGAGGGGCGCAGGGGCCTCGCACGATGCGGACGTTATCCAGACCTGTGCCTTTGAGAATATCCCCCGATATCCCTCCATCCTGAAACTGGCTGTCCGTGACCGATGCCGCCTGCGATGATCCCAGACGATACATCGCGCGCATCAGACGATCGGCAAATGGATTGTCCCACTCGTGGACAACCATGTATCGCCCGTTGATACGACAGGCGACTTCAGTGTGCTTTGCCAGCCTCCTTATGCGTATGTCGGACGAGTTGTAACCGCCGATCTCTGTCAGAAGAGCGAGCGCCCGATCCCGGACTTCCACATCTTCTTTGGGCGTCTCCACGATGGCGGAGTTCTGATGGGCATGTTCCATTTTCTCGCTTACGGAACTCAGAGGAACATATTTTACGCTGATACCGTGGAAGCCTTCGACGTAACGCAGGCTGTCCAGCCATTGCAGAAAATGGTGGCGGACGCGTAACTGACTGCTGGCATAGACAGTTTTCTCTTCACCGCTGGCGTCGATAAAAAGCTGCCCTTCAAGGCTTCTGGGTATGTCGATGACGATCTGCGTCTGACGCGCGGCAGGTTCATCATTTTTACCTCTGACGGAGCTGCCGAGCAGGCGGGACCAGATGTTTCCCATTGCTTAGCGTCCTTCGCTTTCCGGGGTGAGCGGGGCGGCGGAGATGTCTTTGATGGCGACATGGATCTGGTAATCCGTGGCCTGTGAACCGCCGTGGCTGTCAGCATTTATCTCGCGTCCCAGCCGTTCGACGGTGATGTCACGGAATGTGTCCCACGGTATTTCTCTGGGATCGCCCTGCCACGGGAAACTGATCATATAAGCACTCTGGCTCTGGTCGCGATTACCCTGAACGAGGCTGATCGTCTTGATGGAAAGATTGGTTTCGGACTGCTGTACGAAGGCTATGAACGCTCTGGCATCTCCGGCGGCGTCCCCTGGCGCGCCCTGGATTTTCTCGAAGGGCATCAGGGGATAGCTGGACCGTACGGAATTGCCATTATTGAGCGTCAGCCCGACAGGCGCGGTGGCCAGTGTGCCTCCTGCCCGCTGCCAGATGGCGCTCAATGTCTTTCCGGCGCATTCCCAGTTCGTTAGTGCCCAGCCGTTCCTGTAGGGGGGCAGCGCATAGGCATGGTGCATGCAGATCCTGACCCATTCCGCAGCCGACGGTTCATCATGCGTCGCGGCCTGGGCTCTCTGGCGTTCGAGGAGGAGGTTTCGTTGGGCTTCGTCGCGCAGGCGAGCCAGATTACGCTCATGAAAAACGTGGAAACTCTGGAGCGTAATCAGGCCACCGGCCGCCAGCACGCCAGCGGCTACATAGTACGGGCGGAAAGAAATCGAACGGATTCTTACCGGAGCGGGCGGCAAGGATTCCAGAAAGGCATCAATGGCCGTATTTTCGATTGTAATTCTCTTCCTGAAACTGAACCCTTCCAGGGAAGACCTGAAGCCCGGAAGATCTTCTTCATCGAAAAAGCTGTCCGACCCCGGCAAAGGCAGCGCATTTTCGTCGGTGGCGAGGATCCATGTGCCGGAAGGTCCGAAGTCACACTCCACATATGTGAGGGCTTCACTCTGCGCCAGAACGGCCAGAAGAAGGCTTTCCGTTTTTCGGCTGATGGCCTTGCGGTCTGAGGCCGTGTCGGCGACCATCCTCAGATAACCGATCCGGTTATGCAGCTGCCGCGGACGGATAAAATGCGTCATGCCCATTTTAAGGGCTTCCTGACGGATGGCGGGCAGTGACGGTCTTCTTGCATGGGGCGCCCAGCGCAGTCCTCCAAAAAAGGCCCGCTCTCTGGTTGCGACGGTTACTAGAACAGCCATTGTTCAGCCTTCCTTAAAGAGGATTTCTCAATGAAGCGGATTGCCGGGAGGTTTTGCTTGATGGAAGAATGAACGGCTTGCCGTTCCTGGTAACGACGACATTCCCGTTCTGTGTGATGGAACTCACGATGCTGCCATCAGGCAGTCTGGTGCCTTTCATCGCTTCAATGGACTGGCCATCCGGCATGCGGAGCATACCGGTCAGTACTGTCCCGCCTTCCCAGAGAACGCCGTCCACACTCGCTGTCGGAGCTTCTTCGTCAGGCCTGTCCTGCATGGAAATCGGCGCGGGCCGCGGTATGGCGGCCAATGGCGGTTGTGGCTGAAGGAACGGCGTTCCTGCCCGAGGCAGGTCGCTGCGGACGCCGGACGGAGGAAAACCTGTCGTCCCTTTTTCGCGGCGTTCGTTGTCGGCGATTGCAGCGAGCGCCTCAGAGATTTTTTTCTGGGTTTCGACAACGCTTACGCACGCATTGTTGGCATCAATCTGTTCCTGCGACAGTCGTCCTCCCGGGCCGGGCTCCTGGAGGTGTTGTGTGCAGCTGGGCGCCTCGGCCTGTACAATGGCCGGGAAGAGCAATCCCGTTGTGAGGGTGATCAGAGCAAGCTTTTTCATAGCGTGTGCGCCTCGACGGTTACGACAACATGCGTTTTGTCGATGGTTGCGTCTCCGCCGCCTCCGAACAGCCAGTTCAGCGCGGAGCCGACGCCGTTGCGCTTGCGCGATGTCGCATCATCGACATAGCCGCTTAGAACCAGCGTGCTGTTGTTCTGCAGGGAAACGGTATCATCCAGAGATGTGCTCGACGTTTTGGGAGCTTCGATGGAGGACGACCCGCTGGTTATGGTGGTCATGGACTGGAGCGTCTGCAACAGGAAATTCAGATGCAGCATGATCCGGTTGTCGATGATCTTGGGCGTGACCGATCCCATGAAGCCGGACATGACGACGCCGGGTGACAGGGAATTGGAGCTACCGGAGTTTGTGGCCAGGACGGATGAACTGTTCTGGAGATAGGTGGTGTTGATACCATTCTGGAAAGGGGCGGTCTGATTGTTCGTCGTGACTACGGAGCGGTCATACTGCTCTGTGACGTGGCCTAGCTGCTGCAGGGCCTGCACAACGACTTTCGAGCCAGAGAAAAGCCCACCCGTTCCTTTGCCCGTATCGAGAATGGAGGCTCCGAAAGAGAACGGAGTGTCCGTTGTCTGCAATTGCGGGATGGATGCCGGCGTGGATGTCAGGCCGAGCAGACCTCCATGGGATGCAAAGGAAAGAGTCGGGCTGAAACCGTAGTTGCTTTCACGGGAAATCTTGACCGTGTAGACATGGACATCAATCGCAACCTGTTTGAGCATATCGTCGCGCAGCCCCTGGACCCATTGATCCACCCGCGCGACCTGATCTGGCGTGCCGGTCACGGAAATGGTGCCCAGCCCTTCATCGGCGATGACCTGAGCGTCACCAGCGACAACAGACGCTGTTTTCTGGATTGTCTGCCATTTGCTGGTTTTGCTGTGGGCCGTGATTGAAGCCATCCCGGACGACTGTCCTGACGATCCGCTTCCCATCCCGCTCCCGCTCGATCCAGTGGACATCATGGAGCTTCCGCCGCCCATGCCTGTCGAACCGTTCCCGCCGCCGGTATACGCCACGATGGACGCATCGGATGTCGTATCGCCCGAGAAGGCCGGGATCGACCAGGTTTTCGTCAACGTGCGATAGAACTCCACCTTGCCGTCAACCCAGCGCTGCCAGACGCCAAAACGCGTCGCCAGTGTCTGGAAAACACCCTCCCGCGTTCCCTGATACTGAAGCCATAGTCCCACGCCGGACCATGTGTCAGACCCTGAAGACGCGACGCGCGGGGCAGGAAGGCTATAGGAGCGGTCCGTTCCGCCCTCACCGACCGGACGTGTCTGGCCGCCAGACCCACTTCCGATGCCAGGAGGGGGAGGGAGATCGGTCATGCCGAAACTGGCGCTGCCGCCGGACATATCCAGCTCTGCATCCTGCGCGACACTGACAGGGATGTGTGTTACGCGGCTGGCGATAATGGCCGCATCGCGCAACGAGACGGGACGCGCAAGCGTAATGCCTGCCGGATGGAGCAGGACTTCGGGGACTTTCTCTGCTTCGTGTACCGTGTCGCCCAGAAGCCACGGCTTATCGGAGACGGTCACGACCGGTCTTTGCGGAATTTTGTAATCCCGGTCGGCCGCTTCGACGTCACGTTCCGTTTTGCGCACTTCCCTGAAGTCAGCGCATCCCGCGAGCAGGGTCAGGCATGAAACTGTGGTGAGCAAGGTTGATGTGAGCTTCATTCGCTCCGTCCCCCGGGGCTGGTGACAACCAGCGTGTGATTGGGTGTGTGGAATTCCGCCTGAATGGACTTTCCTTCATCGGAAATCGTGTGGATGATGTCGCTCATCACCTTCTGATAATCGCCGCGGAAGGACGTCATCGCGGGGATCATCCAGTTCAGGTCGCGCGGCCAGCGGACAGTCCAGCCAGCGCGGTCGCCCCATGCGATCATCTGCTCGCGGATCGGCTGCCCTTCCACGAGCGTCCATTCTTCCTCGGGAGGTCGGGCGGCCATGATCGGTGCTTGAGCAGCAGGCGTCGACGTGCCTGCGGAAGGTTTAAGCGGGATGGCCCGGACCTGACCCATGTTGGGAATTTTGAGCGCCAGCTGCTGGCCATTATGGATTGTGCAGCTTCCCGCGCGTTCGAGTGCGCCTTCGGGAGTATGGCCATAAAGGCATGTGGCCTCGGCGTCATCGACGTCGAGCTCAAGCAGCAGGTTCTGCCCTACCGGGCTGACGGCATAGCGGACGGTATGCGCGCCGGGATATGCCATGCCGTCAGGCGAGAGCGCGAAGCCGCGCTCTCGCAATGTGTCCGTCAGGAGGACAGCCGTATGATTGGGGTCCGGTCCATCATAGGGGACCAGACGGATAATGCTCTTGGGCGCGTCCATGCTGACTGCCAGGATGTCGGCAATAAACACAGTCAGGGCCGAGGCGTCCCGGAAGGTCGCTCCCGCCACATGCGACGACGTGGACGGGGATTGATTTGCGCAACCGGAGAGTATGGCCAGCACGGCCCCGGCTGTTATCTGGCGGGTGAGGCGGTTCACTCCGTACCTCCATGGGTTATGTGGATTTCAGGAGCCTGCGCTCCGTTCCCTATGAGCAGAGCCTCATCAACGGCGCGCGGGATGACGTAGGAATCTCCGACGACGGTGTAGTCCTGCGCGTTGGCGGCTTTTGGCGATATGACGAGCAGCCTCGGAGCGGCATTGATGCGGCCAGGAGGAAACTGGATGTAGGTCTGGCCTGCCTCGCGGTAGACCCGCATGGGCTTCCATGGAGCATTACCGGTCATGCGGTAAGCAAAGTCTGGCGTTCCTGTGATGCCTGATCGAGGTGTGATCTCAGGCTGGCTGAGAGGATCGCCCGGCGCATGCGTGAAGGCGACAACCGTCATGCTGGGCAGGGCGGCTGCCAGCTGGATGTTGTAGACCCGGCGGCTGGTGGGCAGGCTGAGCTGGGCCTGTCGCGCCTGCGGACCGGGCTCGATGGCCAGCGCCCAGCCCGCATGGATACCTCTGGTGCCGCGCACGAGGTCGGTATGCCAGTTCGCGGTGTCGCTAAGCGTGATCTGTCCGGCCTGCGCGGTTTCGCCGGGCTCCAGACGCAGCAGACAGATCGCGGGATGGTGGCAGGTGATCGTGGGGGTGCCGTCGCCAAAGGCGAACCAGGTGACGCCACCTTTACCGACAAGGGGTGTCGCGCTGTGGGCGGCGGGCGACGACGGGGCCGGTGTCGCGGGCGCGGTTCCGGTCGTAACCGGGCTCGTGGCCGTCGCCTGAGCCTGCGGGACGACAGCGGCGACAGGCCGGGTGAGACCGGGGCGGATGCGCAGGGCCGGGTCGTCGCCCAGCCTCTGCTGCATGTTGGTGATGAAGGCGTGAACGCGGTCGATGCTCTGCTGCAGCGCCAGCTCGGCCGACGGCATCCCCGGCGTGTTGACGCGCACCGGAGCGGTGTCCGCGTCATGGTCGTGCGCGCATCCACTCAGGATACCCAGCGCGACAAGGAGGTGTGTCTTCTTCATAAGACCATTATCGCGCACTCCGTTGTGACGCCGTGCAGGCATCAGGCGGCCTCCCTCAGTGTCGCGCCCAGCCCGACCGCGTCGCAGATCTCGCGCGCGAGGCCGCTGATGACGCCGCCCAGTGCCGCCTGCGCGTCAACGGAGTTCGCGTCGGCCATCTGCGCGTTGGTGCGCCGCTCGATCTCGTCGTCGGCCGTGCCTTTGGGAAACACGCGCGACAGGCGGCGGCGCGCTTCCACGGAGCCGAGTGCGCGGTAGACACGACGGCGCAGGGCGACATCTTCCGGTCTGGTGGACAGCGCCCAGAGTTCGATGGGGCCGAGCGTGTTGAGCAGGAACATTTCGTACCAGTCCTCGCCCACCTTGATCTGCAGCAGCAGCGGCGCGCCGCTGCCATCCGGGCGCGGCCCCTGCAGGGCGGTGTGGACAATCTGTCGCCCGGCAGCGCTCAGCCCGAGGAGTGCCGCGGCTTCATCAGCTTCCTCGGGATTGGCGGTCCCCAGAATGAAGCGGGCGGTGGAATGGGCGGTAAGGTAGGGGCCAAAGTCGGTGATCTTCTGGCTGGTCAGGCCCAGACGCACCCCCAGCTTGGCGGCGCGACGCGCGGCCTCTTCGAAGAGCCGCAGCACGAAGGGCGTCTGAGCCGCGCGCTGGAACTCGTCGCATTCGAGGCGCTTGTAGCTTTCGCGGAACTCGCGGAAGCGCTCGCGGTGGATGTCGCGCACATGGGCGGGCACCCTGTCGGCGTCCTCGGGGGAGAGGAAAAAGTTTCGGCTGATGATCTGAAAGCCCAGCAGATACATCAGCTCCGACTGACGCGCGTTCTCGCCAATCCCTTCGGGGGCGACACGGCCGATGTCGAGGGCGACAATGCGCGCATCGCCCAGATCCAGACGGGTGGGCCGGTTCAGGGTGGGGTATTTGCCGATGAAGGCGTCAATATAGCGTCTGAAGACTTCAAGGCCCGTTTCGGCGCCTGATGTCGGCGTATTCGAGCCGTAACTGTCTTTCACCTGATCCTGATAGGTCGCAGTGATCAGATCCTTGACGACAGGCACGGCGTGCTGTGTCGCCATCCGCGCCATGCGCATGTCGCCACGCGCTGCAAAACTGTCCGCGACATCCCACCAGGTCGTGTGGTCGTTTGTCTCAATCCCCTGTCGCGCGAGCGTCGCGTCGATCAGCGGATTGTCAGTCTGGCGGTATTTTTTGATGTGCGTCGAGAAAGTCTCATCCGAACACATCCTGTAGGCAGCGGTGATGGTCGCTTCGATAATCTGGTTCATCCCCTCGAACGGCGCGCCCGTCAGAGGCATGCACACGGTCGAGAGGAAGTTCGTCAGAAACGCACGGTGATGTTCGAGCGGATGGCGACAGCAGGCTTCGGTGTCGAAGATGTTATAGGCATGATCGTCTTTGAAATCGAACGGGATGAAGAGAGCCTGATGGGCGTCTTCGGCGCGCAGTCCGTTGCGCACCATGTCGATGAGGCCGCTTGCCGCGTCCCCGATGTCGAGCTTGCCGATCAGGGGCAGGCGCGGGCCGGCATCGGTCAGGGAGGCGGTGCTCAGGACGGTGGCGAGCAGCAGGGAATTGGCGAGCATGGACTTGCCGCGCCGCGATGGGGCGACGAACAGGTCGAGGGTGGCGACACGTCCGCTGCCGGTCGGATCGAAGGGCACGATGGTGCCGTCATTGGCCCGCAGCAGGGCCGCGCCGTCTGTCCAGGGGGCCGCCATCCGGAAGCACGGCATGGTGAGCAGGGTTTCATCGAGGGGAGCGGCGGTCGCGGGGGCGGTTGAGGCCAGAGAGAGTCCCGGGACGGACGAAAGGGTGCCGGCGAGCGGGTCGCCGCACAGGCGACTGGCCGAGGCCCCGCCCCAGCCGCCGATGGCCTGTTCGAGGGTGGAGGCGCGCCGGGCCAGCTGGACGCGCTCGCCGGTTGTCGCACAGGTGGCAAAGGAGGTGCGCGCGGAAATGATGGTCTCGCCCGCCTTGCGTCGCCGCTCGAGATCCATGAAGGCTTCATAAACCGCGAGGTTAGGGCCGAAACGCAGGACGGTCGCCAGTTCTTTTTTCCAGCCCATGAAGGTCGGGCGCGTCCCCTGAATGGTTGTGTTCATCCGCCAGGGCATCCGGTGAGCGGCCAGACGGGAGGACAGTTCGACAAAGGGCGTGGGCGTTTCGGACATGCGGGTCAGGTCAACCGGGCGCCAGTCCCGGGTGCCCAGCGTCACGGTGGAGAAATCCGGCTTGTAGGCGTCATCCATCCAGATCTGTTCGCGCAGGGGCGGCCAGAGGGCGTCGGCGGCATTGGCCGGATGTTCTTCGTCGGGAATGATGGAGGGCGGACGTCTGCTGGGTGTCGAGGGTGTCCAGCTTGAACCGTGAACCTCGGGGTAGATCTCTTCACGGATGGCGCGCAGCGCGTTCTCGGGTGTGAGTTCATCCATCAGGATGCCCTGATGTTCGAAGGTTGTGCGGATATGGCTGACAAAGGCCGCATGGATCGTGGCGAGTTCCATCGACCCCATCAGCGGGTTCTGGCCATCGCCAAGATCGGGCAGGAATTTCGACGCTTCCGCGCGCTCAGCCCTGCTGGCGGCGAGTTCCTGTTTGGACAGACAGCCCTGACGGCTCCACAGGGCCAGCCAGGTCCGCTCATGGCGCATTCTGGGAATCAGGACGCGCTCACGTTCGGACAGGATGTCCTCGAACTGGGCGTTCAGGCTGGCGGCAATTTTGCGGCGTTCACCCAGATTGCGATTGACGAAGGCTGAGGCGTCCGGTTCGGCCATATAGAAAAACTGCATGGCGTGACCCGGACCATCCATCTGCCCGCCCATGGCCTGCCGCAAGGCGCGGGCCTTGGCCTCGATCTCGGCACGGCTGGCCATTTGCCGCAGGCCCTTGACCCGCAGCAGCGTGACGTAATCGCCACTGAAGGTGATGAGACCGTGTTCGTCGCAGGTTGCCAGATCGCAGAATCCCGACAGATCTCGTCTGGACATCTGTGACAGAACGCCCAGACCCCGCAACAGCATGTCCAGCGGCCGGAAACCGCCCCTGAGCGGGGCAGGGTCGCCCTGTTCAGCCATGGAGCCGGGTGTCGCTGAAGGTGGCGCGGGTGTCGGCGTCGGCTTTTTCTGCCACAGGCGCTTCATGGGGCGGGGTTCCGGTTGGTCAGGAGCGTGCTCAGCGCCGTGCTGTTCTGCTCGCGCCATGCGGCGACGGGCAGGACACGCAGGCCGGAGGCCGCGTCCTTGCGTTTGAGCATGTGGTGAGGGGCGAGAGCGGACACTGCGAGGCGTAGGCGCGAGGGGTGATAGGTGCCGATTTTCTCGGCAGCGGTTTCGCGACGTGTGGACAGATCGTCGAGGATTGCTAACGCCTGTTCACGCGGTTGCTGTCCGGGGGAGCACACCAGCAGGGCTGACCAGGCCGCGCGAACCAGACGCGACAGGCTGCCCTGATCGAGCTGGGGCAGCCAGATGAGGGCGGCGTGCTGGTCGATCTGCGCCTCATCCGCCGCATAAGCGGGCGCGCAGACGAGGCAGAGCGGGGTGTCGTTGACGCTGAGGGTTGCGCCAGCCAGACCGCAGCAGGCGCATGCGGTCGGGGCATCTGCGGGGAGCGAGCGGGTGGTCAGGCTCCCCTTCGGCGCGCGGAAATGGGCGACCAGATCGTGCATTACTGGTCGAAGGTGATTTTCTGCTGGGTGCCGGTGATCGTTGCCTTTGAGCCAAAGACCGTGGTGCTTGCCGTCCGTTCGTAGAATGTCAGACCCAGCAGGCAGGTGCCGACAACGGCGGCGGCGAGGATCTTGCCGTAGCCGGTGTTGCTGCCCGCCGTCCCGCTGTGTTTCCTGTAGGCGCTGAAAAGAGAACCTGCCAGCAGGCCGCCGCCCCCGATAAAGCCGACCGAGTTGAGCGCATAACCCCACGCGTTGTTTGCACGGTTGGTTGCATTCTGCATAAGCTCGTCGATGGCCTGTGCGTGCCCGATCCCCGTGAGAGCGGATGCGAGAAGTGCTGTTGCACAAAGGGCGAGTGCGGCGTGGTTTTTGATCCGTACGTTCATGACGTTTATGTCCTTTGATGAAATTATGAGGAAAGAAGATGAAGTTTCTTTGCGAGCGCCGGACCTATGGTGTCGGCGTTCATCAGCAGAAACCCGCCAAGGCCCATGCAGACATTGGTGGTCGTTGACGTATTGCTCCGACCTTTCATGGAACTGAGCTGGCGCATGATGGACACGTAGACCCAGAAAGCGCCGTAGCTCATGAAGTAGTATCGGAAGACATGGAGGATTGCGGCCAGTGTCGCGGTTGGCCCCTGAGAGATCGCCGATTTGAGGCTGTCAGAAGAAAACGTGACCTGCCCTGCGGAATTGACGCCGCCGACGCTGGTTCTTGCTGAAAGGCCCAGCGTGGTGTTGCCCATGTTGAGGAAGTCAGGGAAGGAGAGGAGCGAGGCGCCCGCCGCGATCAGGGCGACGCAGACGGGCAGGCTGCTGGCGGCGCCCGTCGCCCCGTTCCCCCGGCTGTAGAGGCCAAACAGGCTGCCCAGCAGGCAGGCCGAGCCGCTGATATAGCACAGCGTCGGGAGTGCTATGGCAAAGGCGCTGCCGATCGAGCCTGCGAAATCCAGAAGATCCTGCAACATGGTTCGCGCGCCTTAACGGATGGTGCCGTGTTCGGTGTGGACCAGCCAGCTGCTGCCGGACTGTGTGACCGCGGTGACAGTACCCCATCCGTCCAGCATCGAGCCGGGCTGCACGCGTACCGGCAGGCCCTGCGGGTTCTGCAGGATGGCGATGTCGGGTGCGCCCGCCTGAACGGTGTAATGCGGGCGCGCGACGGGCCGTTCCGCCGGGGCGCTTTCGGCATGGGTGTGGCGGGGTGAAGGCGCTTCTGTCGCCTTGCGGGGCGCTGTCTGCGCCGCCGCTGTCTCCGCTGCTGTGGGGGCCGCAGGCGTTGCCGGACGAGCGACCTGACCGGCTTCCAGCGTATCCTCGCGGTGGCGGAGTTCGTCGAGGCGGCCGCCAACCGTGCCCAGTCCCGAGACGATCTGGTCATGCAGGGCATGCTGGCTGGCGTCGAGCTTCTGTTCGAGCGTGTCGATCCGGTTTGTCATTTCGGTAAGCTGGCGGCTCATCTCCATGAAAAGCTGATCCTCGCCTGACGTCGCCGAGCGTGTGGCTGGCTGATCCGTCCGGGTGTCGGGGGCCGTCTCTTCGGGCGCAGTCTGTGCCGAGGGCGCTTCCACGGGCTGTGTGGTGGGCGCTGAGAGCGTCGCGACAGGGGCTGTCGTGGCGGATGTCGCGCCAGTATTGGCAGGCGTCACTCTGACGGCACTCGCTGCCGGCGCTGTCGCCTGTTTTGCTGCGGCAGGAGGCGCGCCCAGATCAGGCGGAGTAATCCCCGAACTGTTCGCATCCGCACCGCTCACAACCGCCGTCTGCGCGGCTGGTGCTGCGTGCGTTACTGGCTTTGGGGACGACGCGACATGCACGGCTGTCGCGCCGATGCCCAGCAGGGCGACAGCCGCGACCCCGCCCCACAGGGCCTTCGATCTGGCGACCTTCTGGAGGAGTCCCGGAGACGGGATGCTGGCCGACATCGCCTGTGCCGCAACGGCTGGGTCTGTCGCGGCAGGCGGTACAGCGGGCTCTGGTGTCGCGGTCTTGGGCGCTTCGGCCCCTGCGGGAGGCGTTCCGGGCTGGCGTAGCATCGTGACGGACCCGGCTTGGGGTTCAGTGGTCATGGCGAGGGCTCCCATGGTGGCTCCTTGAGGGCTCAGTTAGCGGTCGGCGTGGTGAGGGCTGACGGCATGGTGTTCCATGTCAGCGTGCCGAGCGGTTTGCCGCTGGCGGGTGCGATGAGCGGCACGGTCTCACCATCGGCAATGGCAAGGGTGCCCTTGAAGGACTCATGGTCCTGGTTGGGGAGATCGATTGTCGCGTCGCTACCGGGAACACGGGCGTGTTTCATGCTCCGAAGCGTGAGCGTGTTGATGGAGACGTCCAGGGTCACCACGCCCTGATGCTCTGCGCGCGCCCGGAAGAACGTGTCCGTTCCAGTATCGATAAGTCCTTTGTGAAGAATGGGAGGTTTACCGGGGAGTAGCGTTACGGAATCCGTATAGACCAGTGCCGTGCCATGATGTCCTGGGCTACCGGCCATATCTCCAACCGTCACGGCGGTCATTCTGCTGCTGCCGTCGAGGCCGCTGAACGTGACGTAGCCGGATTTCGGAGTGGCGTTCGCAGCGCCCGTGGACGGCGGCGCCGTCTCCATGGCCAGGGCTGGTGTTGCAAACGCGAGAGAGGTTGCAAGCATTGCAGAAAGCGGTCTCATAACTGTCCTTTCGTGACTGTCTTTTCTCAGTATCGCCCATTCGGTTGTGACGGCTGTCAGGAGCGATAGACGGGCTCATCGAAGAGGATTCCGATGCCGTCGTTCTGTTTGAGGATGACGGTGGCCTGCTGGGGCGTGTTCTTCTGGATGATCTGCCCGAGCTGCTGGCCCATGGTTCCGGCGGCGGCACCCATCTGTTCGCCCAGATTGAGATGGGTGAAAGACGACATGCCTGAACCGTTGCTGTAATTTGTCGTGTTGGAGTTCATCATGGCGTTGCCCAGCCCTTCCACGAAGGCGGCGGCGGCCGGCAGGATGATGCGTGTCGCCAGATGTTCCCTGACTTCGGATGCGACACCGGTTTCTGCCGTTTTTGGCGAGACGGCGTAGCCCGAAACCGGGATAGGGTCGGCGTCACCGATCATCAGTCTGTTGAACTTGATGACCAGCCGCTCACTTTTCATCTCAAATGTGCCGCTGATGCGTGCGCCTCTGAACGGACCGCTGTCGATCTGCGCCAGCACGACATTGCCGAGATCGCTGTTTACGGTGAGGACCGCATGTCCATAGACCCCCCGCCCGGCAGGCAGCAGAAGGGTGCCTTTGGACGAACCGGCACTCTGCGCTGCGGGTTCAGACGAGGCTCCTGCCGCCGCTCCTGTCGCGGCCGGGGCCTGGGTGAATGTCGCAGGCGCGGCAGCCGCCGTCTGGAAGCCGGCGCCACCGGCCCCGCCCCGGCCGCGTTCCGCTCCCGGCACTTCCAGAGAAACCCGTGGCCCGGCAGACCAGGCTTCGATCAGTTCCATCTGAGCGCGTTCGGACATCTGGCCCGGTTCTGGAGGTTTTTCAGCGGGAGATGTATTGAAATGACCAGCAGGCGGGCGGTCCGGCGGGGGCGTCAGGGATGCCGCCGGGCGGGCGGTCTGTGGTGCCGGGGCTACTGTGCGACGGTCTGTTGACGGCGGGGGAGGCTGCGGTTTCAGGGCTCCTTCCGGGGTATCGCCTATTTCCGCGACGGCTCCCTGCGGGTCAGGCAAATCCTGACCGGACAGCGCGCTGGTGTAGGACTTGCCAGCTTTGCGGGCAGCCTGTGAGGCCTGTTCGTCGCGCTTGCGCGTCAGTTCGTCCATGGCTTTGGAATGATTGTCGCCACCAGCGGGACTTTTCATGTCCGGATGCGCGATCTGGGCAGACTCAGGGGCGTGGGTTGTTGGGCTAAAGAGGAAATAGCTTCCCCCTACAAGAACAACCAGCGCGCCCCCCACCCATGGCCCCAGTCTGCGCGCGCCCTCAAGCGACGATTTGAGGGCGCTGGGGGCGCTTCCCTGCGGCTCGTTACTCACGGCCCGTCCTCCTGCACGTGAACGGGAACGCGGTAATCCCCGTCGGCCATCCAGAGCCGGGACGAAAATGGCAAGGCGTAAACCGTTACATCAAACTCACGTGCATGAGCAGTCGGGGCAGGAGAGGATAACTCGTAAGTAGTGCGAATATACATGGTGTTTTTCAGTTTCCAGGCACGCAGACGATCAGCGCTCACACCAGAGACAAGCAGCGGCACCGCTTCCATGGGGGGGACGCCATCGAGCAGATTGGTCAGGACGGGGTCAGAGGTATCCGGCACGGCGCCAAGCGTTGATGGCTGCTCCTTGGCGTTCGGCCCCCTTCGGGTGATCCTGACAGTGAGGTCGGCGTCATAGGCCCCTGTGCCCGCGACAATCATGAAGCTGACGGGCTTGGGGGCGTCCTTGAGCGTGACCAGCAGGCCACCGTGCGGGTAACGCGACACGGGCGTGATCTGCAGGATATTTGAGCCTGCCTGTGGTACACAGGCATTGATGCCGACAGCGCGGACAGTTGGCTTGTTGTCGCTTTTGCCATCACTGTCGCAGCCGGCGGCCTTGTTGGTCGCCAGGTCCCAGGCGATGGGCCATGGCTGGCCGGTTGCGTCCAGAAAGGTAATGGCGGCCGGATAGCCCTGGGCGAGACGCACGATAGGGATCTGCGCACCGGGCTCGAACGAGACGTTCAGGGAGCGTGACGTGGGACTGGCCAGAAGATGTGGGTCGTCTTCCGCATCCAGCGCCTTCTGGCCGCTGTCATAGCGATCGTAAAGATCCTGCCGCACAGAAGGCGGTGGGGGCAGAGTGCCAGCATAGATCGGATCGACATGATCTTTATCCCGATCGTCCGGCCCGCCGCCCTGGCGCGGCTGCGCGAACGCCGACGCGGGTGCGCAGAGCGTCATGCCCAGCATGAGCACGAGAAAAATCCTCACGCCGCGCATCAGGATGTCGCCTTGGGCGCGTTCAGCTCGGTAATAATCAGACCGTCCGGATGGAGTGGATCGTTTGTCCGCTGGATTGTAACCCTTACGGCCAGCACATCGGTTTTCTCACCGGCGGCATTTGTCCATTTCAGGTACATCGGGAAGGCGACATGCCACTCGAACACCCCTTTTCTGTTCAGGCCGGAGCTTTCGATACTGGCGGCGGTCTTGATGGCTGCCGTCAGCAGAACCTGTTTCGTGCGGATGAACTCGATATTGCCCGGCCCCTGAAACGCCGCCGCCCAGCTGTTCCATGCGTCACTGGTGAAATATCCCGAGCAGCTGTCGAGATGTTTCGCATAGCCCAGATAGTCGAACGTATAGAGGTTCGTAACCTTGTCCACCGCCCAGTTCATGACCTGAGAGTCCGTGAAATAGGGCTCATTGGTTACGATCAGTTCACGCGGCCTGCCGAATGGATCATGATAGATGTGCTGGGGCGTTGGTCTGTGTGTGACCTCATAAAACAGGGCGAACGACGCCACGAAGCTCTCGCAGAGTGCGGCGATCAGGGCAAAGCAGAAATAGCGAATGACCTGCCGGGCAAAGGCCGGGTCATTGAGCCGTCTGGTTACGGCGTCGTAGGTGTTGCGCATGGTTCAGGCCAGGCACTCGTCGGCGAGTGCGTGGGGAACGTATTCGCCAATACCGTCAAGGGTCGCGCGTCTGCGGGAGAGAAACAGTCTGCCGAGGAAGCTGTAATGAATTTTCCGGGCCTCGCGGGGCCGCACGAAAAATGGACGCCCTGTAATGCGGCAGATTTTGCGGATCAGCTGGGCAGCGACAGTTTCGTTGACAGGAGCGTCCTGAGGACTGCCCTGCGGGATGCTGTGCTCAAGGGGGAGGCCCGCGCGGTCAGGCAGCCCGACGCGCCGTGCGGCTTCTGAGACGGCGCTCCGCTTAAGGCCGAGCATACGGGCGATGCAGGTGACGGAAAACAGGCGTTTCCAGAGATCGGCGAGCAGATCGATCGCCGTGCCGTCCCAGATCAGGCGACCGGATGCGGTGCGTTGGACAGCGGAAAAATAGTCACAAAATGCGTGATTAAGACTTGAAGTTATCCCCAGACCGTGCGGGGGGGGGGGGG
>LAHS01001796.1_pt1 | contig 67476 bp, 72 predicted proteins | sample 329651 | NCBI WGS metagenome assembly LAHS01 (sample SAMN03275699, study PRJNA271635) | activated sludge metagenome | isolation source: sample C-1 Sludge from hydrolytic chamber (first chamber) of Anaerobic...
GGTCTGTTGCGTCTTACATTATGTGCTGTTCCCGCTGGAGTCACCGCCTTCGCTACCAACAACTAGTGAACACTTCTAATTTTTTTATTGCAAAAGTAAGAATAGCTAAGTTCTCCATATAGCAAAAATTTATGAACACCTTTCCTCTGTTCTTTAAATTTTTTTAGTTATGTCCCAGCCTCATTTTTCTGTAAGCGTTGCTATCCACTTCCATTAACGAATGCTCTTCTAAATTTTATATCTGTAAAAGAAAGACTAGCAAAATTTACGACTTTGCCCTATCTACATTCTAGCACTCTATGTATGGACGAATCCCGATAGTGCCGTAATGCCAATGAAACATTCGTTTTGAACCCGCAATTTGCAGGTGGGTGCCCTCTTCATAGCTTTAAACGTCCCTCTCCGTATGGGGCTTGTTTGCCACTACAAAATTAGATGGCTCCCGACGATATAGTGTTCGGTCAAAACTGTTAAATAGAGTTAGCAGTTAGACAAACACATCAGGATTCGTATTACAGTTATCATAACACCATATTTCAGATAATTCAAACGATTTCTAGCAATAATTTCGAAATAAACAAAAAATACCTAGATTCCCAACATTTATTGTTAGAGAATCTAGGTATTCTGTATTGTTTTTATCTTTTAAAAGATTTAATCGCGAGACTTAATTCGCTTAATTGATCAGGAGATACTTCGCTTGGCGCATCCGTTAATAAGCAACTTGCGCTTGCTGTTTTCGGGAATGCAATTGTATCACGTAAATTCGTACGTCCTGCAAGTAGCATAACGAAACGGTCAAGGCCGAATGCAAGACCAGCATGAGGAGGAACACCGTATTCAAATGCTTCTAATAAGAAGCCGAATTGCGCTTTTGCTTCCTCTTCTGTGAAACCGAGTAGTTTAAACATTTTTTCTTGTAAATCACGCTCATAAATACGTAGTGAACCACCGCCAAGCTCATAACCGTTTAACACGATATCGTAAGCTTGTGCACGCACTGCAGCAGGATTTATGTCCATTAATTCGATATCTTCGTCAAATGGACGTGTGAATGGATGATGCGCTGCATAGTAGCGACCATCTTCTTCAGAGTACTCGAACAACGGCCAGTCCGTAATCCATAAGAAGGCAAATTGAGATTCATCGATTAAGCCTAAATCTTGACCTAATTTTGTACGAAGAGCACCTAGAGATGCCGCCACTATAGGAGCTTTGTCAGCTACGAATACTAAAATATCACCAATTTCAGCACCCATGCGCTCCATTAAAGCCGCTGCTAACGCTTCATCGAAGAATTTTGCGATAGGTCCATTTAAACCTTCTTCTGTTACTTTCAACCAAGCAAGACCTTTTGCCCCGTAAATACCAACGAATTTTGTAAGTTCGTCCATATCTTTACGTGAATATTTATCAGCCGCACCTTTGATGTTAATACTTTTCACTTGCTTGCCTTGCGCTACTGTATCAGCAAACACCTTGAAATCACAGCCATCAAAAATATCATTTAATGCTACTAGCTCTAGACCGAAGCGAACATCTGGTTTATCTGAGCCATAGCGATCCATCGCTTCTTGGTATTTCATACGTTGGAACGGTGCAGGAATGTCGATGCCTTTTACATCTTTCATAACAGCTTGAATTAATCGTTCATTCATTTCCAAAATTTCTTCTTGTGTTAAGAAGCTTGTTTCAATGTCCACTTGAGTAAATTCAGGTTGACGGTCAGCACGTAGATCTTCGTCACGGAAACAACGAGCAATTTGGAAATACTTCTCAAAACCTGCTACCATTAATAATTGTTTAAATAGTTGTGGAGATTGCGGTAATGCATAAAACTCTCCCTCATGTACACGTGATGGTACTAGATAGTCACGAGCACCTTCTGGCGTTGATTTTGTTAAAATTGGCGTTTCTACTTCTAAGAAACCTTCATTTTGTAAAAAGTTACGAATTGTACGTGTTACGTCTGAGCGCATTTTGAACGTATCAAACATCACTGGACGACGTAAATCTAGATAACGATATTTTAATCGTAAATCTTCTGAAACGTCAGTGCGATCTTCAATTTGGAAAGGCGGCGTCTTTGCTGTATTAATAACAATTAGGCTTGTTGCTTCAACCTCGATTTTTCCGTTTGGCACATTTGGGTTGATTTGATCTTCTGCACGAAGAATAACTTTCCCTTCAACTTCGATTACGTATTCGCTACGCACTTTATCCGCTAAAGCATGTGCTTCTGCTACATCTGGGCTAAATACTACTTGTGTAATACCTGTACGGTCACGTAGGTCGATAAAAATTAGACCACCTAAATCGCGACGGCGTTGCACCCAACCTTTCAATACAACGTGTTCGCCTTGTAACGTTTCAGAAAGTTCGTTACTAGCATGAGTTCTTTTTGCCATTTTGTATTTCCTCCAACATCTATATCATTTATTTAAGTAAGTAGTTCACTAATTCTGAGAAAGCGACTTTTTGTTGCTCCCCAGATGCCATATGTTTGACTGTCGCTGCTTGTTCTTCCATTTCTGTTTCACCTAAGACAATTGTATATTGAGCACCTAATCGGTCTGCAGATTTCATTTGGGCTTTCATTTTACGATCTAGGTAATCCATGTCGGTTGCAATGCCTTTTGCACGGAATGAACTTGTTAGCTCTACTGCCTTTAGCTTTGCTTCAGCACCCATGGCAATCATGTAAACATCTAACGCTGATTCTGTATCTAACTCCACTGCTTCAGCTTCAAGCGCTAATAATAAACGCTCAATACTTAACGCAAAGCCTATACCTGGTACATTAGGACCGCCAATTTCCTCTACTAATCCATTGTAACGACCGCCACCACAAAGTGTTGTGATAGCACCAAAGCCATCAGCAGTAGACATAATTTCAAATGTAGTATGGTTATAGTAGTCAAGACCACGTACTAAGTTTGGATCTACTTCATACGTAATACCAAGCGTATCTAAATACGATTTAACTTGAGCGAAATATGCCGCTGAATCGTCTGTTAAAAAATCTGTTAATGCAGGTGCAGAAGCCATTAATGGATGCTCACGGTCTACTTTACAATCTAAAATACGTAACGGATTTTTTTGCAAACGATTTTGGCAATCTGCACAAAATTCGTGAATATGTGGCTCGAAATGGTTAATCAACGCTGTCCGATGGGCATCACGTGTTTCTTTATCCCCAAGAGAGTTGATCACTAATTTTAAATCCTTTAAGCCTGTTGATTCATAAATGTCCATAGCTAGTGCAATGACTTCAGCATCAATAGCAGGATCCGCTGAGCCAATTGCTTCAACGCCGAATTGCACGAATTGACGGTAACGACCAGCCTGTTGGCGTTCATAACGGAACATTGGTCCAATATAAGATAGCTTGACAGGCTGATCAGGTGCCCCAAACATTTTATGTTCTACATAGGCACGTACAACGCCAGCTGTATTTTCAGGGCGCAATGTTAATGAACGACCCCCGCGGTCTTCAAATGTATACATTTCCTTTTGGACAACATCCGTTGTTTCACCAACACCGCGTGCAAATAAATCTGTTTGTTCAAAAATCGGCGTACGAATTTCGTTATATCGATAGACACGACATATATCACGAATAATCGATTCAACCTTTTGCCATTTTTCTGATTGACCTGGCAATATGTCTTGTGTTCCTCGTGGCACTTTAAAAGTCATGAAAATACCTCCTTTTCAATTGCTTATGAGCTAGCCTTCGTATGTAAAATACGAACATACTGTAGATAGACCGACCTTGTTCAAAAGAAATCCAACAAAAAAAGCCCTCGTCACCTTGCATAATTGCAAGGGACGAGAGCTGTATATGCTTCCGCGGTTCCACCCTAGTTGACGCATAACGTATATTGCGTCCTCCTCATAATCGGGTAACGGCCGATTCCGTTTTTTCCTACTAAGTATTCCTTTTCAGAAAAAAGCCTCTCAAGTGTTATTCGCCTTATACATTTTTGTAGGAAAGATTGCAGCCTAAGTCTTTCCCTCTCTTTTCCAATAGAGGTATATGCTACTTGCTTGGTCATAAGCGGTTAATCATTTTTTGATTACCCTTTATGTTAGTCACAACATAAGGTAATGTCAACTGTTTTCTTGTTTTTCATCATACAGTTGTTAAAAAAACGATTTCTGTTACCTTTTTCCCTCGAATTTTAGCATAAAAGCATGGTAAAATAGCACAAGGAAAGGAGGGGTTCGATGACGACAAAACTTATACATAAAACTATTATCTTTGTCTTATTATTAGCATTTATGATACCACATATCAGCGACAAAGAACTAGCACTGGCCGATACAAGTGATTTAAAAGTTACTGGAACCATACTTCATTTACGCGAAGGACCTGGGCTGTCTTACCCCATTATTACCACATTAGAAGAAGGCGATTCGTTAACATCTATCGGTCGCGAGGGAGACTGGATTCAAGTAAAAACAGGCGATTTCGAAGGATGGGTAGCTTCATGGCTAACAGCATCCATAAATGAGCAACAAACAATAGATAAAACTGTTATTTCCCAAGTTGATCGTCTAAATATCCGTACGGAACCAGATATTGCGTCTCCTGTTCTTGGACAACTGTCAACAGGTAATCAAGCCACATTAATAACAGAAAATGGTGAATGGGCAAAGATCAATTGGAATGGGCTAATTGGTTGGGTATCTTCAGACTATGTGACGATTAATGAAAAAGCGGAAAAAACAACTACTGAACCAGTAGTTGAAGTATCTACAACAACCGAATCGAAAGGGACTACTTTTACGATTTTAGTCGATACGTTAAATGTCCGAAAAAAAGCCGATTTAACATCCAAAATTCTAGGGACTGTTTCCAAAGGACAATCTTATAAGGTGCTTGCTCAAGAGCACAATTGGGTGCAAATTCAATATAGTAACAAAAAAGCTGGTTGGGTATATAGTTTCTATGGGACATTTTCAAATGCGGTGAAAACGACTTCGAAAACAGCAACATCATCTTCATCATCAACACTTGAATCTGTCACAATTATTTATAATGGCACCAACTTACGCACAGATGCGACAACCACTGCGGAAGTTGTGCAACGTGTAGATGCAGGTGAAACTTTTCCCATTGTAGGGGCTAAAGATGATTTTTACGAAATTCAATTAGAAGATAAAACCGCTTTCGTTGCCAATTGGGTTGTGACTACTTCTCAAAATAATGCAGCAACAAAAACAACTACCAAAACAAAGTCTGAGCCACGAAAAAAGGGCACTTTAAACGGACTAACAATTGTCGTAGATCCAGGGCACGGTGGAAATGACCATGGAACGACTGGACAACGCGGGACGGATGAAAAGGACATTACATTGAAAACGGCATCTCTGCTTGCTTCCAAGTTAAGTGCAGCAGGTGCAAATGTTGTCATGACACGTGAATCAGATGAATATGTAGCACTTCGTAAACGGGTGTCCATTGCCCACCAGCATGATGCGGACGCTTTTATCAGTATTCACTATGATGCAACTGACAATAGCTCAATTTCTGGCTTTACCTCCTATTATTTAAACAACAATCAAAAAGGGCTTGCTGAAGCCATACACAATGGATTAGCTAGTAAAGTTAATTTGAAAGATCGTGGTACACAACAAGGGAATTATTTAGTACTACGTGAAAATCGACAAAAGGCAGTGCTGATCGAGCTCGGTTTTTTAAGTAATGCCAATGAAGAAAGAGTTATTACAACAGCTAAATTCCGAGAACAAGCCTCACTTGGCATCTATCAAGGCATTTTAGATTATTTTGATGCACACGAATAAAAAAGAACCTTCATTTTCTATATGCTTAAGAAAATGAAGGTTTTTATATGTGATTTATTTATGTTATCGCCAATGTGACCCATACAATTTCCTCCATGCGAATAAAGAAAGGTGTACGATTAATTTCGATAACGATATGGTCTGGTAATATGGAGGTCAAATGACCTTGTTGAATATTCTTCTTCGTTTGAACAACGATCATTTGGCCAATCATCATTTTCAGTGTTTCATATAAATAAGGATTCGACACTCTTCCCATTTGCGTCATCGAAATTGCACTTCCTTCCCGCATTTAGCCATTCTTTTTAGTATATGAAGGAATGATAGGAAATGTAACTCTATTTTGACTCCAGTAGAATTGTGACAGGTCCATCATTTGTCAATGCAACATCCATCATCGCACCGAAAATCCCTGTTTCAACCTGTAGGCCATACCCTCGTAATGCATCATTGAATGTCTCCCACAATGGAGCAGCCATTTCTGGTCTTGCTGCACTTGTAAAGCTTGGACGATTACCTTTTTTCGTATCTCCATACAATGTAAATTGGGAAACCGATAGGATTGCGCCTCCATGCTCTAAAATAGAATGATTCATTTTTCCTTCACTATCTTCCCACAAGCGTAGATTAGCGATTTTTTTTGCTAGATAGGCCACGTCTTCTGTTGTATCTTCATGTGTAATGCCTACAAGAAGCACATAGCCACTATCAATAGCACCTGTTACTTCTCCTTGTACGGTAACAGATGCAGCCTTACTCCGCTGTAAAACTACTTTCATAATGTTAAACCCCTCAATCTATCAAAATCTACACTATTCTTTTCTCTTGTTATTTGCTGTAGTTATTAGTTAATTACACGTTGCACTGAATATATATCAGGTGTTTGTTTTATACGTTCAACAACCTTATGCAGATGGGAAATATTAGAAATTGAAATCGTTAGGTGAATAGTGGCAATTTTATCACGGTCAGCACGGCCACTCACAGCTAAAATGTTCGTTTTCGTCTCGCTTACGATTTGCATAATTTCATTTAAAATACCAGGTCTATCAAAGGCAGATACCTCGATATCGACAGGATACTCTTTTTTCTCAGGTGTAAGCCCGTTCTCCCATTCAACTTCGATAATACGTTCCTGCTCATCCTCAATTTGAATATTTGGACAATCTGCACGGTGTACGGAAACACCTCGTCCTTTCGTAATAAAACCGACAATGTCATCACCTGGCACTGGTGTACAGCAACGAGACAATCGAATGAGCATATTGTCAATTCCTTTTACAATAACGCCAGACTCTGTGCGTTTTTGTGGAATAGGATTTTTCATTTTTTGCTCAATTTTTTCAAGTGCTTCTTCTTGTTCACGCTCTTTACGACGTTTTTCGGCTAAACGATTAACAACTTGTTGCGCTGTAATACCATTTACACCAACTGCGGCATATAAATCTTCTTCATTCGTGTAATTAAATTTATCGCAGACACGTTTTAAGTTTTCCGCTGACATTGTTTCTTTCATGTCGAAATCTTGCGCGCGAATTTCTTTTTCAATCATCTCTTTCCCTTTGATGATATTTTCTTCACGAAGATGACGCTTGAAAAATTGCTTGATTTTATTTTTTGCTTGGGATGATTGCGCAATTTTTAGCCAGTCACGACTTGGACCGAAAGATTGCTTTGATGTTAATATTTCAATAATATCACCCGTTTTTAATGGTGTATCGAGCGGCACCATCTTGCCATTAATTTTTGCACCGATTGTACGATTACCGACTTCTGAATGCACACGGTATGCAAAATCGATAGGTACAGAACCAGCTGGCAATTCTATTACATCCCCTTCCGGTGTAAACACGTACACCATATCAGAGAATAAATCGAATTTTAAAGATTCCATGAACTCTTCGGCATTTGAAGACTCGTTTTGGAATTCTAATATTTCTCTAAACCACGTTAATTTTTGATCGACATTTTGTTTTTCAATATCAATCTTTTTACCTTCTTTATAAGCCCAGTGAGCAGCGATCCCGTATTCAGCAATTTTATGCATTTCTTTTGTACGGATTTGTACTTCTAGAGGATCTCCGTATGGACCAATGACCGTTGTATGCAACGATTGATACAAGTTTTGCTTTGGCATTGCAATATAATCTTTAAAACGCCCAGGCATCGGCTTCCATAATGTATGCACAATACCTAACACTGCATAGCAATCTTTTATGCTATCAACTAAAACGCGAATGGCTAACAAATCATAAATTTCGTTAAATTGCTTTTTTTGGAGCACCATTTTACGATAGATGCTGTATATATGTTTCGGACGACCATAAATATCCGCATCAATTTCGACTTCAGAAAGCTGGGATTTCATTTCTCCCATAACATTGTCTAAATAAGCCTCACGTTCATCGCGCTTCTTCTTCATGAGACTGACAATACGGTAATATTGCTGTGGATTTAAATAACGTAGTGCAGTATCCTCCAGCTCCCATTTTACTGTCGAAATTCCTAGACGATGTGCAAGGGGAGCAAAAATTTCAAGCGTTTCTTTCGAAATACGGCGTTGTTTTTCAGCAGGTAAATGCTTTAAGGTACGCATATTGTGCAAACGATCCGCAAGCTTAATTAAGATAACGCGAATATCCTGTGCCATAGCGACAAACATTTTACGGTGATTTTCCGCCTGCTGTGCTTCTTTCGATAAATATTTTATTTTCCCTAGCTTCGTCACACCATCAACGAGCATTGCTACTTCCTCGCCAAATTCACGGACTAGGTCATCACGTGTAAATTCCGTATCTTCGACAACATCGTGTAAAAAGCCTGCTGCCACAGTTTCTGGATCCATTTGTAATTCAGCTAAAATACCGGCAACTTGCACTGGGTGAATAATATACGGTTCACCAGAGCTACGGAATTGCTCAATATGCGCATCTCTTGCCAATTCATATGCTTTTTTCACGAATGCGACATTTTCCTCATTCATGTAGGATTTGACTAACTCAAAAACGTCCTCAGGAGTCAAAATTTGCTCTTTCGCCATAACATGTCCACCTTGCTCGTCAAATTTTTCAGATTAGATATAAACTTAATTGTATAAAAAATAGAGGTCGATTGTAAAGGGACTGTGTCATATAGTTTAGATAATATCGTGAACAAGTTTCATAAATGGAAAAAATATTCATTATTATAAATAAAAAGACCCTTTGCTAGGCTGATTTGCTTCGCAAAGAGTCTTTCATTTACTTGTTAGTTTGCTTTGTTGTAAGCCACTGCAATTTTCGCACCAACTACTGCATTGTTTTTCACTAATGCGATATTAGCATCAAGGCTCTTACCTTCTGTTAACTCTTTTACTTTACCAAGTAAGAATGGTGTTACGTTTTTACCTTGGATACCATTTTCTTCAGCTTCTTGTAAAGCCTTTTCAATAATGCTTGTGATGAATTCATGCTCTAGTGCATCGACTTCAGGGATAGGGTTTGCAATAACTGCGCCGCCTTGTAAGCCTAAATCCCACTTAGCACGCAACATTGCTGCAACTTCTTCTGGTGTATCTAGTTTAAAGTTGACATCAAATCCACTTTGGCGAGTGTAGAATGCTGGAAGCTCAGACGTGCCATATCCAACTACTGGTACACCTTTTGTTTCAAGATATTCTAATGTTAAACCGATATCTAAGATAGATTTCGCACCTGCACAAATAACAGCTACATTTGTTTGTGCTAATTCTTCTAAGTCTGCTGAAATATCCATTGTTGTTTCAGCACCACGGTGTACACCACCAATACCACCTGTAACGAAAATATCAATGCCTGCAAGCTCAGCGCAAATCATTGTTGCAGCAACTGTTGTCGCACCTAATTTTTTCGTAGCCAATAAATAGCCTAAGTCGCGACGAGAAGTTTTTGCAACACCTTGTGCATTCCCAAACATTTCAAGTTCTTCGTCAGATAAACCGATTTTAATTTTCCCATCAATAAGCGCGATTGTTGCAGGCACCGCACCGTTATCACGAATAATTTGCTCTACTTCACGTGCTGTTTGTACGTTTTGAGGATATGGCATACCATGTGAAATGATTGTTGACTCTAATGCAACAATGGGTAGCCCTTTTGCTTGTCCAGCTTTTACTTCTTCTGATAATACGATGAATTCTTTCATGATGTTATTCCTCCATTTCACTTTTCAACAATTCTTCTGATAGTTCAGGTCTTACTGTATATGGGGATGCCAATGTATTTTTAGCATTCGTTAAGCCTGCGTCTATGCAAACTTCAAACGATTGCCCCCTTAACCAACTATGAATGACAGCACTTACAAAAGCGTCACCCGCGCCCGTTACATCTTCAATTTTCTTTATTGCTTTCGCAGCAAAATGACGTGGTGGACTAGTGGTAGAGGCAGCATAGACCCCTTTGCTACCAGCCGTAATAATGACATGCTCTGCTCCTAATTGTAGAAGCTTTTGAATCGCTTGGTCATAGTTTGCCTCGTTATTGATTGTATGACCAACAATCGTTTCTGCTTCGTCCGTATTACATATAAACCACGTAACACCTTGCAATGTATCCGGTAGTCGATTCATTTTAGGAGAAGATACCGGAACGATAACAAATGGAATAGCGCGCGCAATCGCGACTTGTTGGATATACACCACTGTTTCTTTCGGGCAATTTAAATCCATAATAAAGCAGCCAGCATTCATAAGCATTGCCTCGTATTTCTTTAACAAACTCGGCAACAATAAATCATAAACTTCCATGTTCGCCACAGCTAATGCAAGCTCACCTTGCTCGTCCATAATCGCAGTATAAGAACCAGTTGAAGCATCTGGTAACTGCTCGACATAGCGCAAATTCATAAATGACTCTGATGCTTCTTGGATTACTTGCCAATCCGCATCTTTACCTGCTGTCGTTAATAACGTCACCTGATGATTAAGTCGGCCTAAATTTTCTGCAATATTGCGCCCAACCCCACCTACACTGAATGAGGAACTAGCAGGATTCGAAGTACCTAATTGGACAGTTCCTTTTACATGAAATTTGCGATCGAGATTCGCGCCACCGATACAAATAATTTCATTTTCCTCAGGTAAAATATAAGCACGACCGACAATTTTCCCTTGCTTCGTTAAGCTCGACACTAAGTTCGCAAGTACTGGACGGGACAGATTCATCTTATCTGCCATCTCTTGCTGAGACATAAACGGATTTTTGCGAATTAAAGCCAGTACCGCTTGTTCTCTTTCATTCATAGCATCACCTTTTATTATATTTGTTTGTATTATAAACTTTTGTTTGAGCGAAGTCAAAACATTTCATTCGATTTGTTTAACACTCCCCACTTCTATATTTTCCCTTCAAATGAAATGCAAATATTTTCAATAAAAAATAGCACACTAGATGAATTTTCTAGCGTACTATTGTTTGTTCCATATTGTTTATACTATTATGCTGAATCACTATTATGCATGCCATTCGGTACTTGCTTTTTCACAATGATGACAAACAAGCTAGCTAAAACGCAAAAAACGCCAGCCAAGAAAAATGCCCAAGTATAAGAATTAAAAAGTTTATAGATAAGACCTCCCCCATATGCTGCTACTGCTGCACCTGCCTGATGGGAGGCGAATATCCAGCCATAAATAATCCCGCTTTTTTGGGTACCAAAAATTTGCCTTGAAATACTAACAGTTGGCGGTACAGTTGCTATCCAATCTAGTCCATAAAACACAGTAAACATGATGAGCAATGGTAAAGAACCTTGTACTAATGCATACGGTAGTAAAACTAAGGAAGCACCCCTTAAAAGATAATACCAAAATAATAACCAACGATTATCGAAACGATCCGATAACCAACCTGATAGTGTTGTTCCTACTAGGTTAAAAATCCCCATGAAGGATAGAAAAGATGCTGCTGTTACTAATGGAATACCGAAACTAATACAATACGATACAAAATGTGTACCTATTAAGCCACTAGTCGATAATCCACAAATAAAAAAGCTACCAGCCAAAAGCCAAAATGCTTTCACTTTCACAGCCGCAAATAAACCATTAAAGGCAATGACGATTGGATTTTTCTTATTTTCTACTACTTCTTCCAATCGTTCTTCGTCAAGACCGTATGCAAGAAGCCCCACATCCATCGGTTTATTTTTCATAAACAATAAAATAATTATTAACATGATCGAACTTAACACAATGATTAATGTAATTGCCCAACGCCATGAGTAATTTTCGATCATCATCGCTAAAACTGGAAGCAGTACTAACTGGCCTGTTGCAGTACTAGCTGTTAGTATTCCTAATGCAAGCCCTCTTCTTTTCTCAAACCAATGATTCGCTACAAATGGACTTAATACGGTTAAAAAGAGACTAGCTCCTAAACCAATAATAAAGCCCCAAATAATTATTAATTGCCATGCTTGCTGCATCAACAATGTGAGAGAGATGCCTATAACTAATATTACCATCGCAGCTACCATCATTTTTTTTAATCCAATAACTTCAAGTAGTGCTGCCATAAATGGACCTGAAATGCCATATAAAAAAAGACTTATGGCAAATGCCATTGCGATGATTGAGCGATCCCAGCCAAACTCCTGTTCAAACGGACCAATAAAAACACCGGATGAAGATAAAGTGATACCCGCTACAATAATGGAGAAAAAAGTAATCGTTAAAACAAACCAGCTGTAATGAATACGTTTCATAAGGCCACCTACATTCTCGGATAATGGAACACTTTAAGGATATTTTCATATAAAATAAAAATACATGTATATACATACATAATAATAACATGTTATTTTCGATGTCAAGAAATTTTTTCCATTTAAGTGATATAATATAAACAATTAAAAAACATAAAAGGAGAGCTTATGATGGAGAAAGTACACACAGACATTGACTATACGCAAATTTGCGTATGTGCAAATCTTAGAAAGAAGACTAGAATTGTTACGCAGCTATACGATAAAATTCTTGAACCTACTAATTTAAAAGTTACGCAATACGCTATGTTAGCCAATATAGCAAAGCATAAAGCCGTTTCAGTTAGTCAACTAGGCATTATTCTTTCACTTGATCAGACGACGATCACCCGCAATGTCAATCTTTTAAAAAAAAGTGGCTATGTTGCTATTACCCAAGATTCACAAGATGGCCGAACAAAAATTATTTCTTTAACGGCTAAAGGAATTGAAAAACTAAATGAAGCAGCACCTATTTGGAAAGAATTACAGGAAAAAATCATTCATGATATTGGATTCGAACAATATATAAATTTTTATGACACGCTTCAAAAAATACAAAAAATAGTGAAATCCTATGAAAAAAGGTAGACCCTAAATTGTGTTCAAATAAATTGTTTGGGTGCCTAATTGTTTGGGTGCCTGACACCAAAAAAGACACTAAAAAAGCTGCCCCACTTTGGGACAGCCTTTTTGTTTATTAATATTGAATTAAAGTTTTTACGCTTAAATCGCCAAGTTTTGCACGGCCATTTAGTTCTTTTAGCTCGATTAGGAATGCACAGCCAACAACTTCTCCACCTAATTGTTGAATTAAGCGTACTGTTGCCTCCACTGTACCACCAGTAGCTAGTAAATCATCACAGATAAGTACTTTCTGACCTGGTTTGATGGCATCTTTATGCATTGTTAAAGTATCTTTACCATACTCTAAACCGTAATCTGCACTAATGACTTCACGTGGCAATTTTCCTGGTTTACGAACTGGCGCAAAGCCAATTTCCAGCGCATAGGCAACTGGGCAACCGATAATGAAACCACGTGCTTCAGGACCTACAATAATTTCTGCCCCTACTTCCTTGGCATAAGCTACGATTTGATCTGTTGCATATTTGTAAGCTGGACCGTTATCCATAATTGTTGTAATATCTTTGAAACTAATGCCTTCTTTCGGCCAGTTCTCAACCGTTGTCACGTACTGCTTTAAATCCATAGTTCTTGCTCCTCCTACGAAACTGTATTCGCATATAAATTTAATCGTTCATCAAACCATTGCTTTAACTCTATATATGGCGCATAGACAAGTTTTTGCTCTATTTCAATCTGTTCAGAACGTTGTTTGTAAGACGGTGCCTCCGTTAATGCCGTTTTCGGTGCATTCATGTTGACAGTCGTCAGTCCACTCTCCATTTTAACAAAATTAAGCTCAAAAAACACCTGTGTCATAAATTTTAATGCTTCTAAAGGCCAACCAGTATGTTTCGCTAAATCCGGTAAATGCATATCTAGTGGAAATGCTGGACGTTGCTTTAAAAATTTATAGTACCACGCAAACTGCTCACGTGTAGGTATGCCATTAAAGTACTGGGAATCTGGCATATAGAAATGGGCATAAATACGTGTAGGTGCTGTTTTGCTTAACACATTTTCTAATAATTGAACATTGTGTGGTAAATCCAGCAATACAATGTAATCTGTTTGTTCCACATTGGATAGCTCTACATCCACTAATTCAATTGGCACACCAAGCAATGATTGATAATAGCTGATTGTCTCAAGACGAAACGCAAAAAAGACTGCTTCCTCTTTTGGTACCGTGTGTAACCATCGAGATGTTTGACGAATACCACGAATATCAAATAATTGCCACTCTGTCGTTTGAACATCTTCAATCATAAACTGTGGCTTTTTGCGTCCTTGCCATTCATTAATTTGAAGATCGCCAGTAAACGACACTTTAATGCCGTAAGTCAGCTCATGGTACAAATGACCTTTGTTAAATCCTACACTATCCAATTTTTCAAGACCGTCAGTTAATTCCATTTTAATGTGATTTTCTGCTGCGCCAATTTTTCGCATCGTTGCAATTTCTACATCTTCAAGCACGTACACTGGCTTTGGAAAATCAGTGCCAAATGGACCGAGCGTGGCAATTTCTTCAATAGCATCTGCGGAAATCTCATCAATTTTAAGTGGTATATCAATAGCAAGAACTGGCGTTAATTGCTCTTCGGTTAAACATGCTCTTGCTTGCGCATCTAAACGTGTGCGCAGTTCATCCACATGTTCTAACGGTAACGTCATCCCCGCTGCCATCGGATGTCCGCCAAAATGCGGTAAAATATCTCTATTTTTCGCCAATTCATTGTATAAATGGAAGCCTTCGATACTACGGGCAGACCCTTTTGCTGTCCCTTTCTCAAAATCTAGTGACAGTACAATTGTTGGACGATAATAAAGTTCAACAAGTCTGGATGCGACAATTCCTACAACACCAGCATTCCAGCCTTCTCCCGCAACAACTAACACAAGAGAATCACCAATTTTTTTATCTGCTTCGATAAGAGCAATCGCTTCATCGGTAATACTTTTCACAATATCTTTGCGCTCTGTATTACATCCATTTAGCTGTTTGGCTAATGCTGTCGCCTTTGCTGTATCCTCTGCCATAAGCAACTCAACAGCTGGCGATGCTTCACCTAGACGCCCAACTGCATTTAAGCGCGGTCCAAAGTAAAAGCCAATTGTTTCTTCATTAATCGTGGCTTGCTCAGCACTTGCCACTTCACACATCGCCTGTATCCAAGGACTAAGGGAACGACGCATTTCCTCCATGCCCCGTTTGACAAGGTAACGATTTTCGTCCACTAAAGGAACTAAATCTGCAACCGTACCAATTGCTACAAATTCAAATAAATGGGTTGGCAGCTCGCCATAAAGGGCATGCGCTAATTTAAACGCCACGCCTACACCTGCCAGCTCACCAAACGGATAATGTCCTTCAGGTACACGCGGATGTAAAATGATATCTGCCTGTGGTAACTCCTCCCCTGGCTCATGGTGATCTGTGACAATCACATCCATTCCAAGTTCTTTGGCCACTCGGATTGGCTCAATCCCAGAGATACCATTATCGACTGTTAGTATTAATTGAACTCCCTCTTCATGGGCTTCACGAAATAATGCTTCACTCGGACCATAGCCATGTAAAAAGCGATTCGGTATTTTAAAGGACACATCTGCGCCAAGGTCTAGTAAGACATGGAGCATTACTGTCGTACTTGTTACACCATCCGCGTCATAATCTCCGTACACTAATATTTTCTCGTTATTTTCAAGCGCTTGTTGAATACGCGCTACCGCTTCTGCCATACCATGCATTAAAAATGGGTCGTGAATATTTGCTTCTGTCATATTTAATAAGCTTTCTGCATCGGCTGATGTTGTACAGCCTCGTGCTGCTAAAATTTTCGCTGCAATAGCAGAAAGTTGTAAGTCATTTTGTAATGTTTGGACAAGTTGGGCATCTGGACGCTCGACCTGCCATCTTTTTTTCGATAAAATCATTTTTCTCACTTCCTCACGAAAGCTATTATACCGAAAATCAAGCATATACGCACTATTCACTAGCTTACTAGTTTTATCCTCATGGCATCCATAAAAAAAGCCTACTCTAAATAAGAGTAGACTCGGTGCCAGGCACGCAAACAATTCTCGCACAATTTGCTATAAAGGCGTTGACGTCTCAATCGTTCCTTTTGAGGCAGCGACTAATGCTTCGACCTTTGCAACGTTGCCTTTATGCAAAGCCTCTACTATTGTACTCCCTACGATGACACCGTCCCCAAGTGCCCCCATGCTCACAACTTGTTGTGGTGTTGAAATACCAAAGCCCGCTAATACTGGTATTTGACACATCTCTCGCAAACGTTGAAAATGACCTTCTAAATCATCCGCAAAACTTGCACGTGCTCCTGTAATGCCGTTCACCGTTACAGCATAGACAAAGCCTTGACTAGCCGCTGCAATACGAGCAATTCGCTCTGGTGGACTTGTTAATGATACAAGCTGCACAATATCCACACCATGTGGATTTAACGTTTGACGCAGTATCGCACTTTCTTCAAGTGGTACGTCAGGGACGATTAATCCTTTGACACCCCCTGCCACACAAGCACTAGCAAATTGCTCTAAGCCATAAGCTAAAACAGGGTTAAAATAAGTCATCACGACTAATGGCACTGTAATTTCATGACGGAATGATGCCAGTGTCTCTAGAACATTGCGCAATGTTACACCTTCTGCTAATGCGCGCTCACCAGCCATCTCAATAGTAGGACCGTCTGCAACTGGGTCGGTAAAAGGAATTCCGACCTCAATCGCTGTTACCCCCATTTTTTGTAGCGACAAGATTGTCGGCTTTACTGTACTAAGTCCTCCATCGCCCGCCATAATATAGGGCACAAAAGCTTTATTCCCTGCATTTTTTACTTGTTCAATTGCCTGTTGTAAAGTTGTCATGATTGCTCACCTCCAAGTACTGCACGTACCGTATGGACATCCTTATCCCCGCGACCCGATAAACAAACAACAATAATATCATCTGCATCCATTTCTTGCGCAAGCTTTGCAGTATAGGCAATGGCGTGGGCACTTTCTAATGCAGGTAATATTCCTTCCGTCCGACTTAGTAATTGTAAACCTTCGAGCGCCTCAGTATCTGTTATCGAATCAAACTTCGCTCGACCAATATCATGCAAATAACAATGTTCAGGCCCCTTACCAGGATAATCAAGCCCAGCCGAAATGGAATGAGCCTCCTGCACAAAACCATTGTCATCTTGCAGTAAATACATATACGCTCCGTGCAGAACACCTAACTGCCCACCTGCAATAGCTGCTGCATGCTTTCCAGTGTCAATACCACTGCCAGCTGCTTCTACACCATATAATGCGACCGCTTCATCATCTACAAATGGATGGAACATACCAATCGCATTGCTACCACCGCCGATACATGCGACTACCGCATCAGGTAAACGCCCTTCTTTTTCCAGTATTTGTGATCTAGTCTCCACACCAATGATACGTTGGAAATCACGTACAATTTTTGGGAATGGATGTGGACCTAAAGCGGAACCTAAAATATAATGTGTATCTTCAACATTCGTCACCCAGTAACGTAGTGCAGCATTGACAGCATCTTTTAATGTTTTTGACCCCGTCTCTACAGACTCGACCTTTGTGCCAAGTAACTCCATACGGAAAACATTTAATTGCTGTCGTTTAATATCTTCTGCACCCATAAATACTACACATTCCAAGTTTAATAAAGCACAAGCAGTCGCTGTCGCTACACCATGTTGCCCTGCACCTGTTTCCGCGACGATTTTCTTTTTTCCCATACGCTTAGCAAGAAGTGCTTGGCCAATCGCATTATTAATCTTATGTGCGCCTGTATGGTTTAAATCTTCGCGTTTTAAATAAATTTTGGCACCGCCAAGCTCATTTGTTAAATTTTCAGCAAAGTACAGTGGTGTCTCACGTCCTACATATTCCTTTAAATAATAAGCTAACTCGTTCGTAAATGCCTGATCTGCCATCGCTTCATCAAACGCCGCTTCTAATTCAATTAATGCTGTCATTAAAGTTTCCGGGACATACTGCCCACCAAATTTTCCGTAGCGTCCTTCCTTTGTTGGTACGCTATTTGCCAATGAATGCATTATACTCTCCCCCTCTTTACTGCTTGTAGAAATGCTGTTATTTTTGCTGTATCCTTACTACCCTCTGTTTCCACACCACTTGAAACATCTACCATAAAAGGTGATACGAGTGACAGTGCCTCTTGAATATTGTCTAATTTTAACCCACCAGCTAAAATTAGCTTATGTTGTGGAATACCAGCAGCTTCAAGTAATGTCCAATCAAACGTATGTCCACTACCACCTTTATAATCTGTGCCTGGTGCATCAAATAAGTAATAATCCACATCGTAGTTAGTAGCCGCCTGCACATCCTCTGCACAACGGACAGACAAAGCCTTAATTGATGGATAGCCTTGTTGAATAATAAACTCAGGAGATTCCTCACCATGATACTGGACATAATCCAATGGCACACTTAATACTGCCGAACGTAATTCTTCAGGCGTTGGATTGACAAAGACACCAATTTTCTTTATTCCATCGGGTACATGTTTGGCCAATTGTTGCGCTTGTTCAATGGTTACTTGACGTTTGCTTGGCGCAAAGACAAAACCGATGGCGTCTGCACCTGCCTGCACTGCGGCTTGCACATGTTGGACTTCTTTCAAACCACAAATTTTCACTTTCGTCATAGTAATGCACCTGCTTTATTTACTTGTAATTGTTGAAGTGCTACACCTGCATCGCCACTACGCATTAATGACTCTCCTACAAGAACAGCACTTGCCCCCATCGCTGCAACCTTTTTGGCATCATCACTATGCCAAATACCGCTTTCGCTAATAAGCACACGTTGCTCCCCAAATGGAAAAGCCTCTGCAATTTCCTTTGTTCGCTCTAAATCGACTTCAAATGTACGCAAATCTCGGTTATTAACCCCTATTAGTTTTGCCCCAACAGCGAGTGCTCGTTCAAGCTCTTCAATATCGTGCACTTCGACTAATACTTCAAGACCTAAACTTGTCGCGAAACGATATAAATCTTGTAACATTGCATCGTCAAGTGCTGCAGCAATAAGTAAAATGATTGATGCTCCAGCAGCCTTCGCAAAGCGAATTTGCACACAGTCAATCATAAAGTCTTTACATAGAAGTGGCGTTTGAACCGCCTTCGCAACGGCTGCTAAATCTTCAAACGAACCTTGAAAAAACGTTTTATCTGTTAAAACCGAAATGGCGGCTGCACCAGCTTGTGCATAAATTTTTGCCTGTTTTACTGGATTAGCTCCCTCTGCAATAAGACCTTTGGATGGAGATGCACGCTTCATTTCGGCAATGACTTGTAAAGTATCAGCAGACTTTAACGTTGCAAAAAGAGAGTCACGTTTTATCTCGTTGAAATTGGCTAATGGATCTGGCTGTGTAAGCAATGTATCTACTTCTATTTTCTTCTGTTCAATTATTTTAGTTAATATATTCATAGCCCAATCTCCACTTCTTTTATTTTTTCACTAAAGGCTACAACTGCCTCTAATTTCTGCAATGCACGGCCGCTGAAAATACTATCTTTTGCCATTTCAACACCTTCGTGAACGGTTTGTGCTGTTCCTTGGCTGAACAAACCTATTGCGGCATTTAACAATACCGTATCGAAATAGGCACTTTGTTCACCAGCGAGTAATTTACGCATAATAGTTGAATTTTCATCAGCATTGCCACCGCGTATCGCTTCTAGAGGTGCATAGTGTAGCCCGACATCTTCTGCTGTTAAAGCAAATGGAATTAAGTCACCTTTATCTACTAAGATGGCTGTATTTTGACCGGCAAGTGATGCTTCATCTAACCCTTTCGGACCAGAAACGACAATCGCCCGCTCCCGTCCTAACATTTGTAAAACAGAAGCATATTCCATTACAAAGTTGGGACGATTAATGCCCGTAAATTGCGTTGCTAATGGGACAGGATTTGTTAGCGGACCAACAAGATTAAAAATAGTGGGCTTTCCTAAGGCACGTCGTACTTCCCCAATGCGTTTCAATTTCGGATGGACATTTGGAGCATATAAAAAGGCAATTCCTTCTGTTTCTAAAAGTGTCAGTGTTTGTTCAATGGAAATATTCGTATGAATACCTAAAGCCTCTAACACATCTGCACTACCTGATGCAGAAGAAATTTTGCGGTTCCCGTGCTTCGCCATTTTAACGCCTGCTCCTGCCAAGACAAAGGCTGATGCGGTACTAATATTAAATGTATTTAAGCCGTCTCCGCCTGTACCACAGTTATCCATATAAACCCCAGCTGCTGCTGGTACTTGGAGTGCAAACGAACGCATTACAGTGGCTAATGCTGCAACTTCATGTGCCGTTTCACCCTTTGCAGATAAGTCTATTAAAAATTTGGCGATAGCTTCTTTTGGCGTTTCCTGTTGGAACATCCATTGTGCAGCTTCAATCATTTCTTCATACATTAAATGCTGTCGTTGCTGTACCTTTCTTTGTATGCTGTCCATCATTTAGCCTCACTTTCATTTTCTAAATGTTGTAAAAACAACTGTTGTTCTGCTGTTACTTGTGTCAGTACACTGCCGACATTGGCATATTTAGTTACCATAACAGTGGATTGTGTATGCAGCCTTTCGTTTTCCACTACAATGGATTTGCCTGTTAATGAAAAATCTAAATGCCCATTAAAACCTATAAAGCCAATAGCTCCACCAAAAACATCTGCTGTTTGGGCTGTTTTTTCTTTTATTTGCCCCTCTGGGATATTAATTGATGTAAATGTTGGCATCATAGCAGCCAATACATCTACTGCATGAAGCATCGGTAACCGCTGCCCCTCCAGACGTGATGTCATATGCATTGCTTGCTTTGACCGCTCAATTTTCATCGTTTCAACTAGCTTGATAGAATCAGGGAAACAGACAGTGGCTAGTTTTTGTTGTATAGCCGTAACAAGACTTGCATGTGATTTCCTTACCTCAATATTTTCATATAGCTGACGTTCATTATCTAAATCTTCTACGTTTGTTGCACCTCGTGCACAAGAGCCTTCCGTTGGCGTCGCAATGACGTGTTCACCTTGTACTCGAACTAAACTTTCAGGTGATGTTCCCATCACAATATGATCATCGAAAGTGACAAAATACATATACGGCGCAGGCGTTTTTTTACGTAATTGGCGATAGAGCGCAAATGCATCTCCTTGAAAATTAGCAATAAAGCGTTTGGACAGGACAACACGTGTATGCTCTTCGCTTAACGTCTTAGTTAACGATGTCACAGTGGATTCAAGTTCTTGATCTGATAGCGTTGTTAACCCATCATAACTCCATGTAGTATCCTCCTCTTCATTGCCCGTTAACAACTGTTGAGCTAGCTCCTCTAAATTTGGCTCTTTTTTTTCAGCATCAATGTTCGTATGAATGCAAGTCACCTCATCCGTTAGATGGTCAAAAACAATAATGGTTTCATAGACATGGAAATAAACATCTGGTAGTTCTAACATGCCTTGATGATTTAAAACGATGTTTGTTGCATTACTACTAATATAACCAATGGCACCACCTGAAAAGGGAAATTCGGTTGTATTAGAAATACGTGGCATCAAGCGCTTCAACAGTACAAAAAGATCACCTTTATGTGTATACGTTTTTCCTGTTTTATAGGAATATTCCTCTATCTCATCGCCCACGCCTTTATAGGTTTTTCGTGGATTAGCGCCGATAAAAGAATACCGGCCTGCGCCTTCATGCTGTGCTGAACTCTCCAGTAAAAATTTATGGGTGCCTTGCAAGCGTCTAAAAATTAAGATTGGTGTTAATGAATCCCCATTGATTGTTTTCATCTTTGTTCTTGAACTGGTTGTTTGCATATCGACAAAACCCCTTTATTAAATTAAATTTGCATATACGAGTTGGGAAAAGCATCAAAACAAAACAAAAAAGCCCTCTGCAAAAAGGAAAATTCCTAATTACAGAGGACGATCATGACCGCGTTGCCACCTCATATTAGAGCGAAAAAGCTCTCACTTATGTGCTTCAACCATTTACCTATCGTAAAATAAATCAATCGCTGTGGTTCCAGGCGAAGGATTTACAGGCATGCGCCTAATCAACAGTTGTGTAAAACAACCGTCAGAATGGAAGCACCCCCGATAACGTGGGGAATCCGTTTGCTATTATACATAGCAACTCTCATAAGTCCATTCACATAAGCTACAAATCAGTTTACACCGGCCACTGACTCTCTACATTGCACACTTATGCTACTACTCTTATTCAACAATTTCTCAGCTATTCTCCTCTATGCTCTGCTCATCTGTTCTAAGGTCGATCCCGCTCCCGAGACCTTCTACCATATACCGAACGAAAAGTTAGCCTTATTCTATGCCAACCTACAATAATTGTCAACCAATTCTGATAAAAAGATTAAAAAGCAGCTTATTTCTTGTTGTATTTGTGAGGCACTTTCATTGTTTTTACGAGATAAAACAGACCGACAAACAAAAACATAACCCCAAAAATATCCAATACAATATTTTTAAAGAATTCATCTTTTACTGTTGTATTTAAAAAGAAAGAGCCCACCAATACAATCAATAAACTTAATACGATTTTCAGCAATTTCATCGAAAATTCCTCCTATAAAATCACTTTTTGGTTTATTTTATTTATTGCCTGTATTATATAATTTTTAAATTAAGAATGAATGAAAATCAATGTAAAATGCCAAAAAAAGAGCCCTCTCAACATAAGTTGAGAGGGCTCTTTTAAGTATTTATTAAACAGTAGGCTCGTCTGTTCCCCATTGTTTTTTCTCTTTTTTACGCAGTTGACCATCTGATTTTTTCATCTCACGTACTTTTAATGAGTACCAGATTTGGGCTGCGATACAGATAGAAGAATACATACCTGTAATTAAACCGATTAACAATGCGATAGAGAACGTTTCAATAGATGGTGCACCAAAAATAAGAAGTGACACGACTACGATAATTACAGTTAACACCGTATTCACCGAACGACCCATCGTTTGACGCAACGATTTATTAACAATGTTCGCTAATACTTCACGGTCTTTAATTGTATCATATTGCGCTAAGTTTTCACGCATCCGGTCAAATGTAACAATTGTATCGTTAATAGAGTAACCAACAATTGTCAGTACGGCAGCAATAAACGTAATATCCACTTCTAAGCGCATAAAGCTAAAGACAGCAATAATTAAGAATACGTCATGTAGCAGTGACATAATCGCACCTACACCCATACGCCATTCAAATCGAATGGCTACATAAATGATGATGCCAAGTGCAGCAAGTGATAATGCTTTAATAGCATTTTTCACTAGCTCTTTACCGATAGTTGGAGATACAGTACTTACCCCAGGCTCATGGCCGTATTTTTCTCCTGCTACCTTTTTGAATTTTATAATGTCACTTTGTGATAAGTCATCTTTATAACGGATAACCGCCATTTTACTTTTCTCACCTGAAAGAACAATATCATCAGATGGGAAACCGATGCTATCCACATATTTTGAAACTTCTTCTTTCGTTAAAGTTTGATCTGCTTCAATTTGCACGCGCGTACCACTTACGAAGTCAATACCAAGATTTAAGCGGAAAATGCCAAGTACAACAATCCCTGCTACAAAAATAGCTAACGAGAATGTATAGAATTTTTTACGGTTGTGTACAAAGTCGAAACGATCAAATTTTGTTGATAAATCTAATGTGCTGATTTTTTCATCCAAATTATGTTGTTTCGATTTTGGAATACCAAACCATGCTGGATTATTGAAGTAACCACTATTTACAAGTAATCCTAGTAGTACACGTGAACCCCACACAGCCGTTAGGAAGCTTAGTAAAATACTAATGATTAATGTTGTTGCAAATCCTTTAACAGAGCTTGTTCCCCAATAAAACAGTACTGCTGCAGCTAATAAAGTTGTTAACTGTGCATCGACAATCGCTGATAATGATTGTTTAGAACCAATTTGAAAGGCTTGTTTAGTAGAATAGCCTACTCGAAGCTCTTCTCGAATTCGTTCTGCCGCTAGAATATTCGCATCCACGGCCATCCCTATTCCGAGTACAATCGCCGCGATACCAGGCAATGTCAATACGGCATTAATCCAGTCAAACACAAGAAGAACTAAGAATGTAAAAATAGTAAGTGTAATGATTGAGATAAAGCCCGGTAAACGGTAGTAGAATAGCATAAATAGGAAAATAACAATTACGCCAACAATACCTGCAAACACTGTACTTTTCAATGCTTGGTCACCGAATTGTGCGCCCACTGATGTAGAGTAAATCTCATCAAGCTTCACAGGAAGTGCACCAGCATTTAAAATGCCTGCTAAATTTTTTGTTTCTTCAACTGTAAAATTACCGCTAATCATAACATCTGTTGTATTTAACGTTTGACTCACTGTTGCTGCAGATGCATAGCGAGGTTTTGCTTTTTGCGATTCCGCTTTATAAGAATCCACACCCTCTTCAAAGTCTAGCCATACAACAAGTAAATTTTGACCTTGTGGTTTAGCAGCAATTTTACTTGTAATGTCTGCAAATTTTTTCGCATCTTTTAACGTTAGCGAAACAATTGGACGGTTTTGTTGGTCAAAGGAATCCGTCGCACCATCAGCTTTTAAATCATCACCATCTAGTAGTAAATTGTCATCCACATCACGGAATGTTAAATTCGCAGAAGTAGATAGCATTTTACGAGCAGATTCTTGGTCTTCAACCCCCGCTAATTGCACACGAATACGGTTTTTGTCTTCAACCTGAATGCTTGGTTCACTTACTCCAAGCTCGTTGACACGTCTACCAAGTGCAGTTGACGTGGCAGTTACAACTTCCGGTGTAATTTCTTGTCCTTTTTTTAATTCTTTGACCTCATAAAGTACCTCAAACCCACCTTGTAAATCAAGACCAAGCTTAATGTCCTTTAAGATGTCTTGTGCAGTCGTACCCATGGTAGAAAAAAATAGCACCAAAAGTAGCACGAATGCAACAATTCGACTTCTTAATTTCATCTATAAATCCTCCTCGAATTGGTGCAAGGGCATCCCTTACACTGCAAACAAGTATACTAGCAATACCTTTTGAAACGTGTATTCCTCCTTTTCCTTTAGAATTATGTAGCTTGTGCTTCAAAAGGTTTGCTTTACTTATTTCTATCGTTCAATAACGCGCAAATTCCGTATGCGTCTTCCATTTCATTATGAATAGTAAGCGGAACAATTATGTAGGGAAAGAAAAATCCCTTACAATCTTTTACAGCCTATTTTTCGACATGGCTTGTACAAAGTAAAAAAGCGCAACACACTCATTATGAAACACGTTGCGCTTGGTGTCAATTCAACACTGTAGTATTCTTATTAATCTTTTACAGAAACGACATATTCTTCTTGTGTTTTTAATGGCCCAAGCAACGATTTTAATTCCTCGGTGTTTATTTCTGCAAACCAATCATCACTTTGTAAAAATTCTACTTGATTGAATGATACAATATCTGACGGCGATACTGCAAATATAGTTGCAATAACTTCATATAACCGTAATTGCTCAACATTTTTTTTGCGCCATTTTTTTTCTACACAATAACGCCATAATTCTTCTGCGGAAATCGCATCATATTTATAATACTTAAACTCTGCAATCTTACTATCAATTGCCGGACGAATTTTTTCAAATAGTTGTGCATGTTGCATACTCATTTTGAATCATCTCCAATCAAAGTTGTATCGTAAGAAGTGTTTGCATACAAATAGTGTAAATGAATTTTTGCGGCTTGAGAAGGGACGGATGGCATGAGTTCTTTTGTACGAGGTACACTATTTTTAATGTTTGTTATTTTTTTATCTAAACTTTTTGGCTTCTTTTATAGAATGCAGTTTATGCGCATTGCCGGTGAAGAAGCAGTCGGTATTTATATGACCGCCTATCCTGCATTTATTTTCTTCATCTCACTCATTCAACTTGGACTACCTATCGCTGTAGCTAAAATTGTAGCAGAATTACTAGCAAAAAATAAACGAGAAAACATTTTTGGCGTGATGCGTACCGCAATCATTTGGTCATTTATTGGCATGATTGTTTTTATGCCACTTGTAGCCCTAACAATACCTTATATTTCTACTACACTATTACATAATGAACAAACAACATTTACACTTTGGATTGCACTGTTTGCCGTGCCTGTTTCAGTCGGTTCAGGATTGCTCCGCGCTTATTTACAGGGCGTTGCTAAAATCACACCAACTGCTTGGGCACAAATGCTTGAACAAGTTGTCCGCATCGGCTTTATTACCTTTATGCTACCATTAGTTGCAGCTTATAATAATGCTTCCATAACGGCGGCTTCTGCTATGGGTATCACACTTTTAGCTGAAGTTGTTGCGTTCCTGTATTTATGGCTCCATTACGCCGTTTCAAAGAAGAAATTATTACCAAAGAAAAGCAAAGTGGAGTCTTATCCGGCTTCACCAATGCTACGGGTAGCCATCCCGTCTGCAGGAAGCAAACTATTTGGCTCCTTCACTTGGTTTTTAGAACCGATTATTTTTTTAAAAGCATTAACGATGGCAGGGTTAACGGCCTCTGCCGCTACCATTTTATATGGGGTCATTTCAGGGGTTTTAGTGCCCTTGCTACTATTCCCAGCCTTTGTGTCTACAGCACTTTCCATTGTCCTTATTCCTGCCGTTAGTGATGCTGTTGCACGCCAACACAATGCGCTTTTACAGGAACGTATTTCCGTTTCGCTGCGCTTATCTTCTTTAGTAGGCTGCATCGCCGCCACTTATTTTTTCGTTCACGGTGACGAGCTAGCCATGAAATTATTTCACTTAGAAGAAAATCGAGGCTATGTGAAAATTTTAGCACCTATATTTTATTTTTATTATATTCAAAGTCCATTACATTCCATTTTGCAGGCAGTTGGTGAAGCGCGCGCTGCCATGATGAACTCCATTTATGGTGGACTCGGTAAACTATTCGTTATGTTTGTACTGGCCTCTCAACCTGGAATCCAAGAAAAAGGGGCTGTTGTAGCCATTGGCTTTGGCGTTTTGCTCACATCTTTCTTGCATATCGCTACGGTCAGACAGCGCAAAAATTTACGCGCCGGCTTCCGTATGTTTGTTGTACCTTATAGTTGTTTTATTGCCGTTTGTATTGCCCAGTATTTCTTTATGCAAATACTGCCACTACCATTTATTTTAAGTAGCTGTGTCACATTATTTTTACTCTTTACGTTACTATTAATGTCTAATCAATTACGTTTTACAGATTTCCACTATATTCGGAAATTAGCCAAAAAGGTCTAATGTTCCTTCAATTGAATATGAAGTCGACTGTCCTCCCATATACAAAAGAACACCGTGCTACTATCATGAATATTACTTTTAGCTAACTCTTCCATTAACCATTTTTCATCTTTATGGATAAGCATTAAATGTCGATCTTGGATATCACCATCAATAATAAGCGGATAGACAAAGGCCTTTTCATCTTTTTTATAAACGGAAAGATTACCGGAAGGCTCTAAATAAGCATACGCAATTTCCGTAACAGAGGAGATGCCATTTTCACGTAGTTGCTGACATAGGTCATCTAAATTATAGCGCTGTTTTCGCATCTCGCTTTCTTGGATAATCCCATCTTTGACAAGTAGTGCTGGATCGCCATCAACCAAATCACGTATTTTCTTATACTTCAACGATAAATAAGCACTCAATATTTGAATAAAGAGCAAAATAATAATCGGTAAAATAGCATTAAATAATGGGTTTTCATAATCATCCAGCGCAAAGGCAGCTACTTCTGCAATCAAGACGAAAACGACTAAATCAATAACAGATAGTTCACCGACTTCTCGCTTGCCCATTAGTCGAAAAACAATAAGTATAAAAACATATAAAAAGCATGTTCTAAAAATAATTGCTAAATATTCTTCCATACGAACACCCCCACTCTATCAAGGTGACCGTATCTGTTGCTTTTTATACAAAAAATTGTGGCAAAATTATACGCATTTCGACATAGCCTTTAAAATGGCAAAGGCGTTGTCCAAAGGTTATTTGGGACAACGCCTAATCATATTAAACTTGATCATTTACGACACGTCCGATTGCTTGACGGTCAAATTTAACGCGCACATTATCAGCGATTACTAAAGTGACAGCTGTGTCCTCAATTGAGTCGATAACACCATGCAAGCCACCTATTGTAATAACTTTATCTCCACGCTGTAAGCTACTTTGCATATTTTGCGTTTCCTGCTGTCTTTTTTTTGCAGGACGGATTAAAATGAACCACATCGCCACGAACATCAATATGATCGGTGCAAATCCTAATATTGATTCCATATTCAAAATGCTAGCCCCCTTTCCAAATCTCACTTTTTTAGTATAGACTATTTCACCCTAAAAAAGCGATGAACAAGCCCAAAATTTTTCTATATTATCAATAGTTTTTCTATAACAGGTAAATTTTCGCTAAGTATCATTCCAATTTTAGAAGTTTTTTGCATTCGGTCCATTAAAACCGTACTTTTCGAAAAATTCTTCTCGGAAATCACCTAGACGATCCTCACGAATCGCCTCACGCACTTGCTCCATTAACTTCAGTAAAAAATGTAGATTATGATAAGAAGTTAAACGAATACCAAATGTCTCTTCCGTGCGAATTAAATGGCGCACATATGCACGAGAATAGTTTTTACAAGTATAGCAATCACAGTTTGGATCGATTGGACCAAAATCACGGGCATATTTAGCGTTTTTAACAACTAAACGACCTTCAGACGTCATTAATGTACCATTACGGGCAATTCGTGTCGGTAATACACAGTCAAACATATCAATGCCTCGAATAGCACCGTCAATTAGAGAGTCTGGTGAACCTACACCCATTAAATAGCGCGGCTTATTAGTCGGCATTAACGGTGTTGTAAACTCTAGCACTCGATTCATCACATCTTTCGGTTCGCCTACTGATAAGCCTCCAATTGCATAACCTGGAAAATCAAGTTCTACTAATGCTTCTGCAGAGCGACGACGTAATTCTTCGTATTCTCCACCTTGAATAATACCAAATAATCCTTGATCTTCTGGGCGAGCATGTGCTTCTTTGCATCGCTTTGCCCAACGAGTCGTTCTATCAACTGATTGAAGCATATAATCATATGTTGCAGGGTAAGGCGGACATTCATCGAATGCCATCATAATATCCGACCCTAAATCATTTTGAATTTCCATCGCTTTTTCTGGACTTAAAAACAGCTTGTCCCCGTTTAAATGATTACGGAAGTGCACACCTTCCTCTTCAATTTTACGGAATTGACTTAACGAGAATACTTGGAAGCCACCTGAATCCGTTAAGATTGGACGATCCCAGTTCATAAATTTATGCAGGCCACCTGCTTCCTTCACAATATCATTCCCTGGACGCAGCCATAAATGGTACGTATTCGAAAGAATAATGCCTGCATTCATTTCTTTTAATTCTTCTGGAGACATTGTTTTAACAGTTGCTTGTGTCCCTACAGGCATAAATGCTGGTGTTTCAAAAGAGCCATGTGGTGTATGGACGATGCCAAGACGTGCTCCTGTTTGCTTACATGTATGAAGTAGTTCATAACGAATTGCTGGTTGTGTCATAAAATGTTAAATCCTCTCTTATCTAAAGTAAAAACAGTACTCCGATTTCTTGCTTGATTAATCAATTGGACAAATCAAAATTCCTGTTGCATCTCTTTTGATGTTGCAACAGAAATGAATTATTTTTGTAAACTAGGACGTATAAACATAGCATCACCAAAGCTAAAGAAGCGATATTTTTCTTCTACTGCTTGATGGTAGGCGCTTAAAATCGTATCTTTTGTCGCAAGTGTACTGACAAGCATTACTAATGTTGACTTCGGTAAATGGAAGTTTGTAATTAAACCATCCACCACTGTAAATTGATAGCCTGGATAAATAAAAATAGATGTCCATCCTTGCTCTGCGCGCACTTCTCCATATTTAGAGCCAATTGTTTCGAGCGTTCGAGTAGATGTTGTACCAACAGCAATGACATGTCCGCCATTTGCTTTTACACGGTTAATCGTAGCTGCGGCTTCTTCTGTCACACTATAAAATTCAGCGTGCATTTCATGGTTTTCGATTGAATCCACACTTACTGGGCGGAATGTGCCAAGTCCAACATGTAGTGTAATAAAAACAATCTCGACACCTTTTGCTCGTACTTGCGCTAATAATTCTTGTGTAAAATGAAGACCTGCCGTAGGTGCTGCTGCCGAGCCACGTTCTTTCGCGTAAACAGTTTGATAACGCTCACTATCATCTAATTTTTCGCGAATATATGGAGGCAATGGCATTTCGCCAAGTTGCTCTAAAATTTCATAGAAAATGCCATCATATTCGAATTCAAACATACGACCACCGTGGTCTAGCTCTGCTGTACAAGTAGCTGTTAGTAAACCGTCTCCAAATGTGACAACGGTACCTACTTTAACACGTTTCGCTGGTTTTACAAGTGTTTCCCATTCATCCGTTCCAGCCGTTTGCTTTAAGAGCAATACTTCAATATGAGCACCCGTTTCTTCTTTTACACCCATTAAACGAGCAGGTAATACTCTTGTATCATTTAGTACAAGGCAGTCACCAGCATGTAACTCCTCTAAAATATGAGCAAAATGATGATGCTCGACTTTTTCTGAGCCCGGTGTCACAACCATTAACCGACTTGCCGTACGATCGACAAGGGGCGTTTGTGCAATAAGCTCCTCTGGTAATTCAAAATCAAAATCTTCTACACGCATGAAAAAAACTTCCTTCTTTTATGTTTGTTGTGGATAATCATATCCAAAATGTTCGTAAGCCAGATGCGTTGCGACGCGTCCACGCGGTGTACGTTGAATAAAGCCAATCTGCATTAAATATGGCTCGTACACATCTTCTATCGTCACACGTTCTTCACCTATTGAAGCAGCAAGTGTATCTAAGCCTACTGGGCCACCACTGAAGCGCTCAATCATATTGGTCACAAGCTTATGGTCAATATGGTCAAGCCCTCTAGGATCCACTTGTAAAAGCTCTAGCGCTTGCTTAGCAAGGTCCTCCGTTATCATACCATCTCCAAGCACTTGTGCATAATCTCGTACTCGTTTCAGTAAACGGTTAGCAATACGTGGTGTACCACGAGAACGTCTCGCCATTTCGCCTGCCGCTATTTGCTCAATATCCACATCAAATAAATGGGCACTTCTTACGACAATTTCAGCAAGTGACGTATTATCGTAATACTCTAATCGTAACAGTACACCAAATCGATCTCGTAGCGGGGCGGATAACGCACCGGCTCTAGTCGTTGCACCAACGAGCGTAAACGGTGGCAAATCAAGACGCACTGAACGAGCTTCCGGTCCTTTTCCAACAACAATATCTAAGCAAAAATCCTCCATAGCTGGATATAGCACCTCTTCAATTGCACGTGGAAGACGATGAATCTCATCAATAAACAATACATCCCCAGGCTCCAACGAGCTTAATATCGCTGCTAAATCTCCTGGACGTTCAATGGCAGGACCACTCGTCATACGAACATTAACATTCATTTCATTTGCAATGACAGCGGCTAATGTCGTCTTTCCCAATCCAGGAGGACCATATAATAGTACATGATCTAAACTTTCCTGCCGAAGCTTCGCTGCTTCAATGAAAATTTGTAAATTTTCTTTCACCTTATGCTGCCCAATATATTGTGCTAACCTTTGGGGTCTAAGAGATAATTCAAATTGTTCATCATAACGGCCAGCTTCACTTGCTATCATACGTTCCGACATGTACCTGCCTCCCTTCCATTATTTCAGCTTTAATAACAACTGCAATGCTTGCTTCATATACGCATCTGTTGTTTCCAGCTTATCATTATCTTCTAGTTGCGGTCGGATTTTATCGAGTTCTTTTTCCGAGTATCCTAGAGCCATTAATGCTAGAATGGCTTCTTCTAGTTCATGCTTATATGGATTAACGCCAAATAAAGGCAGCTCATCTTCCGAACTAGGTAGTTCCATTGTGTCTAGTAAAGAACCAAGTTTACCTTTTAAATCTAGAATCATTTGACGTGCTGTCTTTTTACCGACACCTGGAAATTTCACTAAAAACGTTTCATCTTCTCGTTCAATGGCACTAATCACTTGTTGAGGATTACCTGTCGCTAAAATCGCTAGTGCACCTTTAGGTCCAATGCCTGACACTAAAATTAATTTTCGGAATAACTCTCGTTGGTCTAAATTCGGAAAACCATACAGCACTTGTGCATCTTCCCGAACATGCAAGTGTACGTAAATTTGTTGTTCAACTGCTGACGCACGAAATGCAAATGGATTCGGTGTATTCAATTGCCAACCTATCCCTTGTTGCTCAAGTACGACATACTCTGGCGTAATACGCACTACTTGACCTTTTAAATAATCATACATAGTATATCCCTCACATTCATCGTCTTCGATTATAGCATATAGCGAACGAATGCTCGACTATATGCAATAGCAATAGCCCCGATTCCATACAAAAATGACCGCCTCGGGGACGGTCATCTCTTCATCACTCTATCAATATCGTACCACAGTTTCGGCCAGTATGTTAGCGCTCGCTTAGTAAATGGTATTAAATAATCTAAAAATACTAGCTGTTGTTCTAACGGTAAATCGATAGCAAATAACCATTCTCGCAACAGCTCATTTGGAAACTTTAAACGATGGAACTTTCTTTTATCTAACCGTTCAAGTGCTGGTAATTCTCTTAAAATACTAGCAAGATCATAATCTACTGCGGGCAACACGCGATGCAGCCACAATATATATTCATCATCCGCTTCTCCGAGATGGGCTAAGTCAAAATCGATTAAACGTAATTCTCCATCTGTACACCATAAGAAATTATGGTGCACCACATCACCATGTAATAGCGTAATGTCTTTTTCCTGCACATCTTCTAGTTCCATTAACTGCAAAGCCTTTTCGCTGAAATGAATAATTTGCTCCACTTCTTCTCTCGTTAAAAATGCTCGCAAGTCATTTCGCCTACTTTTAAAACGCATATGACGCATCTGCCATTTTAAAAGCTGAGAAAAGGTATGCAAACCTGGTACTCGTTGCCACGCAATTTTTTGGTTCGTGTCATGCAAATCGATTAATAGCTTTAAAGATTGTTCTCTATCTTTTTTATAAGCAAAATTCGCACTATGACTTCCCTCTTGCCACATTTGAACAATGAGTTGATCATCATCACTTTTTACTAACGGCAGGACGAGTGAGGGTTCTAGTCGTCCCAAATGGCGATGAATTGCCCTCACTTTATCTGCTATTTCTAACTGCTTTGCTCGTTTTACAAAATAATGTTTAGATTGATATTTGTACTTCCAAATATTAGGCTTTACTTCCTCGACAATATAGGCTTTTTTACCATCGATAAGGCGTCATCCCGCCTGGGAAAAAGTGCGGTGACATCCATGGTCCAGCTGAACATGGTGGCGGACAATGGCATGGGTCAAATTGCCAATTTGGCATCATTACCGGCTGAGAGCCACATCCACAAGATTGCCCCATTCCGTGCTGTGAGCCACATCCACAAGACTGCCCCATTCCGTGTTGTGTGCCACATCCACAAGATTGATTCATTGGCATCATTGGCATCATTGGCATTTGCTCAAATTGAGGCTGCATTTGTCCGGCATTCGGATTAAAGAATGGCGATGTGCTCGATTCTAGGAAATTTTCTCCCCCTACCGCATTAGCTGGCATAGCACAATGCATTGGTTGTTGTTGTGGCATAGCACATGGCATCGGTTGCTGCGGCATTGTGTAAGCCTCTATTTGTGGGTGCATTGGCATATGCCACCACATTTGATGATGCACTGGCTGATGGCAACTAGAACAATGAGGCACCATCGGCATATGCGGTACATGTTGAACTGGTGGCGCGGGTGCTGGTGCTGGTGGCGGCGGTGGTGGCGGCGGTGGTGGCGGTGCTGGTTGTGCTACTGGTGGTGCTGGTATAGGTGCCGGTTGCTGTGGCATTACTAATTGTTGGTTCCAGCTAAGTTCTACTGGCTGTGGCACCCACATCGGTTGCTGTGGTTGCGGCATCGGCATCGGCATTGGCATCGGGAATGGTATTGGTATCATTTGCGGCTCTGGCATCGGCATCGGTGCTGGTGGTTGAACCACAATCGGAGGTGGTGCCGGCATCGGCTTTTGCACCTCTTTTTTTACACTTTCCTTACTTGGCCTTGTTTGAGTAGTAGGCATCTCTTTATGGACTTGTGTTTCTTTATGTGTTTCTTTATGAGTTTCCTTATTTATTTTTTCAGGCAAAATAATTTCCATGCCCGGAACAATATAATCAGGGTTGGCAAGATGGGCATTGAGTCGTTTTAAATCCTCAAATGAAATACCGTACTCCTTGGCAATCTTCCACAATGTATCTCCCTTTTGAACAATATGAATACGCAATTTTTTCCTCCCTTCCTCTCTACGTATCATATGTTCAATGTTTCATTTGGATACAAAAAATTCACGCATGGTGGAAATGCTTCATGGTACACTAATGCATAAGGAATACTACTTCCTTTATTACACGGCAGAGGTGATCTTTTATGAAAAAAATGTTAGGCGAGGAACGCCGACTGCAACTTCTAGAACTGCTAAAAAAAAGCAACACACCTATTACTGGGACAGACTTCGCTAAATTTGCAAATGTTTCTAGACAAGTTATTGTGAATGATATGACATTATTAAAGGCTAGAAACGAACCAATCATTGCAACAAGCCAAGGCTATATTTATATGCACCAAGAGCAACTCAATCAAACTGTTGAACGAACAATTCCTTGTTTTCACACACCTGAAGACGCCAAAGACGAATTGTTAACAATCGTAGACTGCGGTGGGACGGTTAAAAACGTGATTGTTGAGCACCCCATCTACGGAGAAATTACCGCTTCTTTAATGGTCTCCAATCGGCATGATGTCGATAAATTTGTACAACGTGTAGACGACACACAAGCCAACTACTTATCTGCACTTACAGGTGGCACGCATCTCCATGTTATTTCTGCACCGTCAGTGGACATTTTAGACTTAATAGAGCAGTCCCTACAAAAAAAAGGCTATCTAATCACAGATCAATAATCCGGTGTGCCAGTCACGCAAACAATTCTGAAAATTCCAATGTAAAAATCCACTCCGATTTCCATACAGCACAACGTAAGCAGCCAGCTAGCTCATGGCTTGTAGCGGCTTACGTTCCTGTAGCATTCGTAGTGGATTTTTTATGCTGTTTATCGTTGTTCCAGAAAACGCTCGCGTTGTGATGGTGAAGGTAATAAACAAGCTTGCTTTTGACCAAAAAGACGATAGCGATTTTTAGCAAAAAGTTGATAGGCGGTATTTCGTATACAAGGTGGTATAACAATCAACACATAAAACACAGGCCATAAGCCATCTAAGTGTCTAGTAATGTTAAGTGCTGCCGTTGATTCAACGTATACTTTTCCTTGCTCAATGTAAATCACACTATTTATATTTGTTGGTACCTTGTATTGTTCAAGAAGTGCTTGACCAACTTCACTTTGAATCGAAGCAAATTTAAAAAACGCCGCTTGGTCACGTTTAATAATAAATTGCACACTACTATTACAAAAATTACAAATGCCATCAAATAATATAATGCCACCCACATGTATCACCCCCTAAGTTGCTGTTATTCTTCGTCAGATGTTGTTAAATACGTAAAGTATGTACCAAGCGACTTCACCTTGCAACCAAGTGCCGCCAGTTCCTCCATAGCTCCTCGCATCATTGGGTCTTTTTCATCTGCTAAAACATCAATCATGAAGAAATAATCTCCAAGACCTGTTTTTAATGGACGTGATTCAATTTTACTTAAATTTAATTGTCGCCATGCAAATACCGATAAAACTTGGTGTAAAGCCCCTGAGCGATCTGTCGGTAATGTAATCATAAAAGTTGTCTTTGCTTGCCCTTCTGATAATTCCTGTGGTAATCGCTTATTTTGTTTTGATAATACAAAGAAACGAGTATGATTAAAATGAAAGTCATGAATATTGTCTTGCACGATAGTTAAACCGTATTTTGCGGCGGCGGCTGCATTACCAACTGCAGCAATACATTTATCAGGATTTTCGGATACAAATTTTGCAGCGGCTGCTGTTGATGTTGTTTGATGTAACGGTACATCACTAAAACGATAAAATAAATATTTGTGGCATTGAGCTAATGCATGCGGATGTGAATAAACACCTTCAATCGATTCCCAATTGTCCTTCTGCGCTTCATTGACCATTAAGTGTTGTTGAATTTTTAGCTGTAGTTCACCGGTTACATAAAGCGTTGCCTCATGGAATAAATAATCCAGTGTTAGCGGAACTGAGCCCTCTAGTGCATTTTCTAATGGTACAACTGCTAAATCAACTTTCCCCTCTGCCACGGCCTCAATACATTCTGGGATTGTTGTACATGGAACAAGCCAGTCAGTTGGAAAAATAGATTTTGTAGCTAAATATGTAAATGATGCTTCTGGTCCTAAATATGCAATACGCTTTTCCCACTGTTGCTCTGTCATCAAAATGACCTCCTCCGCTACAATTCGTAGTATATTAAACATTTTTAATGTTTGGAAAACTCTTGCTAAAAAAGAAGAGGCTATGTAAAACAGCCTTCTCTAAAAAGTATTGTGAAAATACGTACTGCTTTTGCTAGCTGTTTGAAATGTAATTGTGCATTTCTATTGCAGCCTTTACAAATGTTGATTGGAAATTTTAAAAAAATTCCGCAGTATTTCTGCAGGATCACGAGTTAAGCGAAACCCCACTGAGGTTTTAACTTCGGCGAGGCTTGCTCATCGCATGCGGAAAGGAAGCGAAATTTTGTATCAACATCTACCAGCATTAACTACTAAAAGACAAAGGGGCTTTACAAACAGCCCCTTTACAATGCACCAGAACTAATGACTTCAGCTGACTCTACGAAATCGAGCCTTTTTAACTGCTGTATTAAGTCATCAAGTTCAGAAGTCATACTCGTCACATCCAATGATAATGTAACATTTGCACGTCCTTGAATTGGAATGGTTTGATGAATTGTCAGTACATTACAATGCGAATTTGTCACAGTTTCTAATAGCTTTGCCAATGTTCCTTTTCGATCTTGAAGCTGTAAAAAGACTGTTAAAATGCGCTCCTGTACAATGGAGTGAAAAGGAAATACAGCATCACGATATTTGTAAAACGCACTGCGCGATAAATCCACTTGCTTGACCGCATCCCAAATGGAGGAAACTGAACCACTCGATAGTAAGTGCTTCGCCTCCAACGTTTTTTGCATAGCATCCGTTAATACATCTTCACGAACTAAATAATATCGCTGATTCGCAACATTCTTCATACGCTTCCCCCTAAAACACCTGTCTTAATCTACAAATTCAAACTCAAACTCTTGCAGACGAACTGTATCACCATTTTGTGCACCACGTTCACGCAATGCCTCATCCACACCCATACCTCGTAATTGGCGAGCAAAACGGCGAATACCATCTTCACGACTAAAGTCAGTCATTTTAAATAGACGTTCAATCGAGTAACCACTAATGATAAATGTGCCGTCATCATCACGTGTAATCTCGAAATCTTCACCTTGTGATTCATGCTTGTACATTACTGTCGCGTCCGATTGTTCCTCTAAATCATCAAATAGAGGGAACTCTGGCGTTACTTCAAGTAAATCAGCAATAGCAAATAACAATTCTTTTAAGCCTTGGCGTGAAATCGCTGAGATTGGGAAGATTTGCACATCTTCGCCCACCTTTTTGCGGAATTCCACTAAATTTTCTTCTGCTTCTGGCATATCCATTTTATTTGCTACAATAATTTGAGGACGTTCCGTTAAACGAAGGTTATATTGTTTTAACTCCTCGTTAATTGTTAAATAATCTTCGTAAGGGTCCCGACCTTCCATGCCTGACATATCGATTACATGCACAATGACACGGGTACGCTCAATATGGCGTAAAAATTGATGCCCTAATCCTACCCCTTCATGCGCTCCTTCAATAAGTCCTGGTAAATCCGCCATGGCAAAGCTTCGGTGATCTTCTGTTTCAATCATGCCTAAATTCGGTACAATTGTTGTAAAATGATAAGCACCAATTTTTGGTTTTGCTGCAGAGACAACTGATAACAGTGTTGATTTACCAACACTTGGGAAACCTACTAGCCCAACATCTGCTAGCACTTTTAACTCTAATATAACATTTAATTCTTGTCCTGGCTCACCTTTTTCAGAAAGTTCAGGAGCAGGGTTCGCTGGTGTAGCAAAGCGAGAATTCCCACGTCCACCACGACCTGCTTTTGCTATAATGGCTTGTTGGCCATGCTCAACTAAATCCGCGATTACAGCACCTGTTTCTTCATTCATTACAACTGTACCTGGTGGCACTTTAACAATTAAATCTTCAGCGCGTTTTCCGTGCATCCCTTTACTCATCCCGTGCTCTCCACGATCAGCTTTGAAATGGCGTTTATAACGGAAATCCATTAACGTACGTAGACCTTCTTCTACTTCAAATACAACGTTCCCTCCGTGACCACCATCGCCTCCAGCTGGACCACCATTTGGCACATATTTTTCACGGCGGAAGGCAACCATTCCATCACCGCCATCGCCACCTTTTACATATATCTTTACGTGATCGACAAACATTTAATTCACTCCCTATTTGCACTCAACACATATTGCCAGCACGTATTTGTCTGCACAATTGTTTGAATGTCGAATTGTTTCAAACCTTTTTCGGTGAATGCGTCTGCACTCCACAGTCCATTTAGCGTAAATGCCAAAACAAATGTATGATCGTCAACACGTACATCAATCGCTAAGCGCTGCTCCGTAAATGGATCTAATGTATCATAAACATGCATAACTGTTTTGTTTAAGTACTCTACAACATCCTTGTCAATATTATTTGTGACTGGTTTTTTGATCTCACCATTAAGCTCCAGCGGTAACGCCGGATAGCGCCATCCTGCTGTTTGTAGCCACTCCATTGTTTGTGGTAATTGTAGACGATTCATGATAGACAATACTCGTAGCTGTTCCGAATAGTGTTGAATAAGTTCTTTCGATTCATCAATTCTACCTAAATCTAAATTCATGCGAATCAGTTGAAGTTGATTCACATAATCATGATTTGCAAAACGTAGTACCTCACTAATGGTTAGTGATTGATTGTTCATCCCATTCACTCCAATAAAGTTATCTTAACTAGTATAACAAGTTTTGATGTATTTTTCCCTTAATTCTTCATTGAAATTTAGCCAAAAAAAGGACTGCAATAAATGCAGTCCTCCGCTTTATGTCTACTTTATTAAAATTAAGCTTCTTGTGTAGCTGGGTATACTGATACTTGTTTGCGATCGCGACCTAAGCGTTCGAATTTAACAACGCCATCCACTTTAGCAAATAGTGTATCATCACCACCACGACCTACGTTTGTACCTGGGTAAATTTTTGTACCGCGTTGACGGTAAAGAATAGAACCACCAGTTACGAATTGGCCATCAGCACGTTTAGCGCCAAGACGTTTAGACTCAGAGTCACGTCCGTTTTTAGTAGAACCTACCCCTTTTTTCGATGCGAAAAGTTGAAGGTCTAATGCTAATAACAATTTCATTCTGTTCCACCTCCTACTTGGTTGTAGTTGATTTGGATATATTGTCCGTAATTTTGCACCATAGAATACACTTGGGCAGTCATCACTTGGACAATTAATTGTAGTTTTGTATCAATTTCAGGCTCTAAATCTGTTGGTAAATCTACCTTCAGGTAGCCTCCACCTTCAGCTGCTTGTTCAACTTCTGGTTGTAATTGTAGTAGCGCATAAATTGCATTTACCGTGCCAATCGCAATGGTAGATGCACCTGCACATACTAAATCTTTTCCTGATTCGTCGTACTCAGCATGTCCTGAAAATTCGAATGCAGACACATGTCTATTTTCATCATGATGTATCGTAACTTTTATCATGTTACACCTCACAATTAAGCATTGATTGATTCAACAACTAATTTTGTATAAGGTTGACGGTGACCTTGTTTACGACGGTAGTTCTTTTTAGCTTTCAATTTGAAAACAACGATTTTCTTTTGACGGCCTTCTTTCACAGCTTTAGCTGTTACTGTAGCGCCTTCTACGAATGGAGCTCCAACTTTTACGTTTTCGCCACCTACGAATAGAACTTTATCGAAAGTTACAACCTCGTCAGCTTCTACGCCTAATTTCTCAACATAGATTTCTTGACCAGCTTCTACTTTGATTTGTTTACCACCAGTTTCAATAATTGCGTACATTTTACTGCACCTCCTCTTAGACTCAGACTCGCCTGTATATGAAGGTGATCCAAAGATACTTAAACCTTCCCAGAGCGGTTGTAGTAGCACGGGTGCTACAAACAATAACATTAAAATACTACCACACGAATTCTATCAAGTCAACCTGTTCATTACATATTTCTCAAATGCTACACGATACTTGCGATATTTCCATTCTTTTAGTACTTGTAGCCATATAAATAAGCAAAGAATCGCTAGAAAAATGGATTGTGGTAAAGTTATTAAAGTTATAAAGAATAGTATAGTCGCAAAAATAAGAGAAAGCGAATAATAATATTCAACTAATCGCACGCTTGGATAAAATAAAAACAAACAGGCTAATACTATTCTGCCACCGTCGAGTGGAATGATTGGTAAGAGATTGATTGCTAGCAACACTAGTTGTACATTAATTAATCGTGTTGCAATTAACTCCGGCATGAAAAAAGCAAGGCCAATCCCCAGTATTGTGGCGATTGGTCCTCCTAGTGCAATCCAAAGTAGTGAAGATGTCTGCACAGCTGCTGGATTTTCAAATTCAATTTCCCCTCCATAAGGTGAAATAACACATGATTTTATCTTAACGCCACAAAGCATCGCGACCAATAAATGACCCGCTTCATGCCAGAGCAACGAAGTTAAAATAATTGCATAGTAAGCAATTTGGCCACTAAAAATCATGAATAAGATCAGAGGGATACAAAGTAAGTGCAACTTAACTTTCATCGGTCTCCGTCGACTCAAGCCACTGTACAATTTGTTCTAAATTATAATGAGTTTTTTCCTTTTCAATCGAAATATAGAGTTGTCCAGTCTGCTTCATGCCAATTAAATCATTCGCCTGCACAGTCGTATATGGAAGCTGTGCTAAACTATCAAGCATGCCGTAAGTGACGGTTGTACCATCTTCATAGCTAATCGTCATCGTTTTACCTGTATATTTTGTATGGCCTGTAAAAACAACGAGTCCACTTTGCCCCGCATAAACAGGGAGGCCCACTTCATATTGCAACAAAAAACCTTCTTTAAAAACTTGCGCATTGGCGAATGTTAATAGCTCAGTTTGCCCTACATCACTTGAAACCATTATCGTTTCATCCTCTTTTTTAAGCCAACTTTTTCCGAGCTCACTTAAATATGTCATATCTGCTGAAGTTGTTACAAGCTTTCGCACCGGTGTTTCTATTACACCTTGGTCTTCTAATCGAATCACTAGTATGATTGTAGCCACAAGCAAAATCATAACTACCCATTTCCATTTTTTAAACAAGCTCTCATCCTTTTTTCACACTATATGAGGCAGCATGTCCATTCATGCACAAAAAAACGTGCCAGTCACTCACACAATTCAACCTGAACATAAAAAACCTTTCCGCGCATACGCACGAAAAGGTTTAAATTATCTTGAAAACAATGCTTTAATTTTTGAAAACATACCTCTTTGCTCATCCTCTATAGCCATGAGCGGCACAGATTCACCTAAAATACGGCGCGCAATATTACGGTATCCTAAAGATGCTTTATTCGCTGGATCCATTACGATTGGCTCACCTTTATTTGAGGAAGAGATAACACCTTCACTATCGACGATAATACCCAACAGGTCAATTGACAAGTGCGTCGTAATTTCATTGACATCTAGCGTATCGCCATTTTTCATCATATGCTGACGAATACGGTTAATGATAAGTTTTGGCGCAGTAATTTCTTCCTGCTCAAGCAGTCCGATAATTCGATCCGCATCGCGAACAGCAGAAATTTCTGGTGTCGTTACGACAATAGCATGGTCTGCACCAGCTACTGCATTACGATAGCCTTGCTCAATTCCCGCTGGACAATCAATTAAAACATAATCATAGTCTCTTTTTAATTCCTCTACTAAGCTCTCCATTTGCTCAGGTGTGACAGCGTTCTTATCTGTTGTTTGAGCAGCAGGTAATAAAAATAGTTTATCATCTACACGTTTATCTTTAATTAACGCTTGATGGATTTTACAACGTCCTTCAACAACATCAACTAAATCATAAATAATACGGTTTTCGAGACCTAAAATTACATCTAAATTTCTTAAACCAATATCTGTATCTACTAAACATACTTTTTTCCCTTGTAGAGCCAATGCAGTCCCGAGGTTAGCCGTTGTTGTCGTTTTACCGACACCGCCCTTACCTGAGGTTATGACGATTGCTTCTCCCACACTAGCTTCCTCCCTTAGACACATTTAACAATGGTCGAATATTTTTTAACGCATGAATTTGATCGTACGTAATACGCCCATCATAGCCGATAAATGCACAAGCCATGTCTGCTTGATTAATCGCTTTTACATGTTCATCTGACATTGCCTCAACTTGATCGGCAATCATTATATGTGTGGCTTCTAAACGAGATGCCGCAATAATGGCTTCCTTGTTGCCATGTACACCTGCATGCACAATTCCCTTTAGCCTACCAAGGACATATACATTACCACCAGCTTCTACACGTCCATTCGGATTCACATTCCCCACAATTACTATATCCCCCGAGGCACGTAGAATTTGTCCCGACCTGACCACTCCTACATATGTATCTTGTTGGCTTTCTATCATTTTCTGGTTGCTTTCATGGACAGTCAGTACTTCACTTTGCACTTTTGCTACAATTAGCTGTTCCGTTTCTTGAACAATTTTTACTAGCTCTTTTACTTGTTCATCTGAACAGTATCGATAGCCTAAATGTAATTGGACATCTACCTTGCCATCGATACCGCCTTCCGAAACTTTTCCTTTTAGCTCTTCTACTAAATCGGCATACGAACATTGATCGTCTAAACGAAGAACAAAACCGTCCTTTGTCCCCTTCATATTAACTAATTGTTTTTTCATGAATGCCTCACCTCACGTTGCTCTTGTTATTAAGAAACTTCACGTGCTCTCTGTAAGACACGCGCATTAATTAGATACTTGAAGGCCCAACCAAGAATCATTAAAAATAATGTATTAGCAATGATTGTTGGCAGTAGTCGTGATTGTAAGAATTCCGTTAACGGTATTGTTGTAAAAGCGATTAGATAGAAGAATTGATAGAGTACGAATTCTAAAATTGCTACTAAAACAACTGAAATAGTTGTTGTCACAACTAAGTGCTGATGAATTATTTTCACGATAGACCCTGCTAAAAAACAAATAAGTGGATAGAGTACCGAATATAATCCAATAATATCAATGTAAAACACATCATACAAGACACCAAAAAAAAGTCCATACATTACCGCACGTTGACGGCTGTAATAGATGGATATAAATATTAAGTATAAAATTAAAAATCGGGGTACTAGATAATAGATATGCCCACTTACTTCAATCGGTGAAAGCATAGCAAACTCTGGTTCTAGTAAAAATAGCAATACTGCAACAGAGGGAATGAGAAATCGAACCATTACTTTTCCCCCTCTACAGTAGCCTTTTGTGGATTTGATAAATCTTCATTTGTCGCATCACCATCTGAACCATCAATAACTGTCAATGTTCGTTTAGCAATAACAACATTTTCTAAAATCGAAAAATCTGCAGATGGTTTTACATAAGCCATTTTTGTTAAGCCAAAATCATCTGTACTTACTTCCGTAATTTCTCCGATTGGTACTCCTTTAGGGAAAATACCACCAAGACCAGAAGAAACTACTTTTTCTCCTTCTTTCACCGTTAAGCTAGAATCGATTCGCTTCATAATGAGTTCATTTCGTTCTTTATCAAAGCCCTCGATTAAACCGTATGCCTCTTTTTCTCCTAAAACCATCGCGGAAACACGGTAGTTAGGATTGTTTGTATATAAAAGCTCTACTTCAGATGTGAAAGGGGTTACGAGCGTAATTTTACCTACTAGCCCTTTCGCTGTCATAACTGCCATATTTTTTTCTACCCCATGAGAAGAACCTTTATCTAAAATAATTTTTTCTTCCCATTGGTCAGGATTTCTAGCAATCACCGTTGCTTGAATTGGATTAAAAGCTTTTAAACTTTCAGCTTTTGAAAGTTCCATTAGCTTTTCATTTTCAGATTTTAAAACCAATGCTTCGGCTTGTACAGCTGCAAAATCTTCTAAGCGTGCTTTTAAACGTTTATTTTCTTCGTACGTGTTTAAGAGGGAGTCAATATTATTAAAAATACCAGTTATGTAATTCGCCGGCTTCGCAACAATAGATTGTGCGACGCCGACAGTATCTTTAATAATTTGCTCTGGTAAAGTTGCATTCGTCCGATCTCGTAATGAGAAGCTAATCAATGCCACAAGAAAAACCATGCCCACAAGTAGCAGTATTACTTTCTTATTGAAAAAAAACTGTGGCATTGCCTAAACCTCCTTACCCTTTTACTTGTTGTTGACGAATTAAATCAATATGATCTAATGCTTTACCTGTCCCAATAGCGACACAATCTAATGGATCTTCAGCAATAAATACTGGCATATTGGTTTCACGGCTAATAACTTTGTCTAAGTTCGTTAATAACGCGCCACCACCTGTTAACACGATACCTCTCTCCATCACGTCAGCAGATAATTCTGGTGGTGTTTGTTCCAACGTTTTTCGCACACCATCAATAATTGACGATACCGCTTCACGCAATGATTCTGAAATTTCTTGAGATGAAATTTCAATCGTTTTTGGTAAGCCCGTTAATAGGTCACGACCTCTAATTTCCATTTTTTCATCTGGACCTTCAGCAAATGCTGTACCAATCTCCATTTTTACTGCTTCAGCTGTACGCTCACCAATCGTTAAGTTATACGATTTACGGATATAGGAAATGATTGCTTGATCCATTGCATCCCCACCGACACGTACAGACTCACTCGTTACGATACCACCTAAAGAAATAACTGCTACCTCTGTTGTACCACCACCGATATCAACTACCATAGACCCTGTTGGATCCCAAACAGGTAAGTTCGCTCCAATCGCTGCTGCAAATGGCTCCTCAATTGTAAACGCTTCTTTTGCACCTGCTTGACGAGAGGCATCGATAACTGCACGTTGCTCAACCGATGTAATACCATATGGCACACAAATCATCACATTCGGTTTTTTCCAATTACCACCAGAATTTTTACAAGCTTCTTTTAAGTAATATTCAATCATCGCTGTTGTAATATCAAAATCAGCAATAACCCCATCTTTCATCGGACGAATCGCCACGATAGATCCAGGTGTACGGCCAATCATATTTTTTGCATCATTACCAACTGCAACGATATCTCCTGTTTTTGTATTCTTTGCTACTACAGAAGGCTCGCGTAAAACGATGCCCTTCCCTTTAATAAAAACTAATGTATTCGCTGTGCCAAGGTCAATCCCGACATCTTTACTACCTAATCCAAACAAATTGTGTACTCCCTTTCTATTTAAGCCATACTATCGTTGACATAAAATCATACCGTTCATTATAACGGATAAATGCAAGAATTTGTAGTGCCACATACCGCTTCTTGCAGAAAACTTACTATTTTAATTCCCTCGTAAACTAAAAATAGTACGTATAGATTAGCATATTATTTTTTTTCATGTAAGACAACGCATTATAGGCTACCAATTTTTGTGAATGCTATAGATATTTCTACGAATACAATAACGTCATTCAATTAAAAAGGTTCGTTTTGAGTTAACCCACTTTTAAAATTGCTACAACTATACTACTTCTAGATTATACTATAAAAATTTTATCTTTTAAAAACTGATATCTTCTTTGGAAGTATTTACAACCATTTAAAGCCCTTAAGTACCTTTCGCAAAAAATCTAAAAAGAGGCTGGGATAAAAGAGAAAAAGTGTTAGATTGACTGCCATCAATCTAACACTTTATTGCTGCGCCGTTGTTGTTCGCTTCGGTGGTGCTTTCCGCGGGATTTACCGCCTCCGCTACCAACAACTAGTGAGAACTTCTAAATTTTTATTTATTGCAAAAGTAAGACTAGCTAAGTTCTCCATATCGCAAAAATTTATGAACACCTTTCCTCTGTTCTTTAAATTTTTTTAGTAATGTCCCAACCTCTTTTTTGGCTATGCCGTTATTGTCCGCTATGGCGGTGCTTTCTGTTCAGCACAATAAGGCTGCAACCATCAACTCGTTTCGCCTCCAATTATTATATTTTTGCCAAAGCAAGATGAGCTAAATTTACAGTGATGTCCGCACTTTGATGTTCCCTACATAAGTGAGGCAATAGTCTCGATTAACGTTCCACTTTATATAAATAGGTGTATAATTAACAGAAGTATTGAAATTATTTGTGAATTTAATGTGTAAAACATTGACTGAACTGAAGGAATGAGTTAAAATACTTTCATATTCTAATTCTCTAATACTCTAGTGAATTAAAGTGAAACGTAAGGAAGTGTCCACATGTCGTCGATTAAAATGTTCGAAAAGCCACTTGGTATGCGTGATAAATTTCCGCAAATTTATGAAAAAGTAGAAGCTGTAAGACATACAGGTCGAAATTTTTTACGCTCAAGAGGCTATGAATTTATTAAAACGCCTACAGTAGAGTATTTCGATACAGTAGGGAAAGCATCTGCAATTTCCGATGCGCATTTATTTAAGCTTGTAGATAGCCAGGGCAATACGCTCGTCCTACGTCCTGATATGACAACACCGATTGCTCGAGTAGCCACTTCAAAATTATTAAAAGAAATGATACCGCTGCGCTTAGCTTACTTTGCAAGTGTATTCCGTGCACAGGAAACAGAAGGTGGACGTCCCGCAGAATTTGAGCAAATGGGCATTGAGTTAATAGGTGATCATTCTGTGTTTGCGGATGCTGAAGTAATCGTTACAGCAATGGAGCTATTAAAACAATTTGGATTAGAAAATTTCAAAGTCACAATAGGCCATGCAGGTGTCTTGAATTGTATTTTGCAGGACTATACTGAAAGCATTGAACAAGAAGATGTTCTGCGTACACTGCTTGTACAGCGCAATTATGTAGGCTTTGAGGAGGCGGTTGCATCATTTGATTTACCAAAAACAAAATCAGATGCATTGTTACAGTTTATTGAAGAGGCGATGACCTTAAAGGAAATTCGCGATATTGAAAAATATGTGCGTAAAAATGACGCATTAGAATATATGCAACAGCTTGCAAAATTATTAGAAGTCGCTGATCTTGCACAGTATGTCGCTTTTGATTTTACTCTTTCAAGCCATATGAGCTATTACACAGGTATGTTATTTGAAGTATTTGCTTCAGGCAGTGGTTTCCCATTAGGAAATGGTGGCCGTTACGACGGTTTGCTTGAAGTATTTGGATCAAAGGTCGGTGCTACAGGCTTTAGCATTCGTGTAGATAGATTATTAGAAACGATTACTGCACAAGCTTCGGACAAGGAAGAAGCCATTGTGGTGCTATTCGAGGAAGAAAATTTTGAAGAGGCTCTAGAAAAAATAGAGGCTTTAAGAGCAGCGGGTAAACAAGCGACTTTACAGTTGAGAAGTAGTTTAGTTGATGAAGCAGCCTTTTTAACGCATTTTACAAAGGTAGTTGTTGTTGGACAGGAGGAAATTCGCGGTGAATGAATTAACCATTGCTATGCCGAAAGGGCGCATTTTTGAAGAGGCATACCAAATGCTTATTGAAGCAGGCTTTAATTTACCAGAAGAGGTTGAAATGTCGCGTAAATTAATGATCGAAATCCCAGAAGAAAAAATTCGTTTTATTCTAGCGAAACCTATGGATGTACCTGTTTATGTTGAGCACGGTGTAGCCGATATTGGAATTGCTGGAAAAGATGTTCTACTGGAGCAACAGCGCGTGGTACATGAGCTTCTTGATTTGAAAATAAGTACTTGCTATATTGCTTCAGCTGGCTTACCGAATACGACGATGAACGAACTTGCGCCACGCATTGCGACGAAGTATCCGAACATTGCTATGAAGTATTATAAAGGGATTGGCGAACAAGTAGAAATTATTGAATTAAACGGGTCGATTGAGCTTGCGCCAATGATTGGTTTAGCGGATCGTATTGTGGATATCGTATCAACTGGACGTACGTTAAAAGAAAATGGCTTGGTCGAGTATGAGTATATTACGGAAGTGTCATCACGCTTAATTGCCAATCCAGTAAGTTACCGCATGAAAGGTGACCGCATAATCGATTTGGTGAAACGTTTAAAGAAGTGTGTCGACTAATGAATGTTGTTTCATCGTAATAACTGCAAAGACGCAAGTTGCGAAAAGGAACTGCACGAATAGCTAGAAATGTAAAGGAGACTTTTTCCATGAAAATCACAAAGTTAGCAAAAGGTATTTCCTTGAAACGACCACTTGAAGGTGGCAACGAAGAACAATTAAAAATTGTACGACAAGTATTGGCAGATGTTCGAGCACAAGGTGACAGCGCAATACGTACATATACAGAAAAATGGGATGGCTTTGCTCCAGACAATTTACGTGTTACAAAGGCAGAGATTGAAGAGGGAGTAGAGGCAATCGACGCGCAATTATTTGCAGATTTAACAGAAGCTGCCCACAATATTCGCGTTTATCATGAGCAACAAAAACGTTCTGGCTATCGTTTGGAATTAGCGGATGGCTCTTGGCTTGGGCAACGAATTACTGCACTCGATGCAGTAGGTCTTTACGTTCCAGGAGGAACAGCGGCCTATCCTTCTTCCGTGTTGATGAACGTTATTCCTGCTCAAGTAGCTGGGGTTAAGCGAATTGTTATCACATCACCTGCGGGGCGTGACGGGAAATTACCTGCTGGTGTACTTGCCGCAGCTCATATTTTAGGTGTGGAAGAAGTATATAAAATTGGCGGGGCACAGGCAATTGCAGCACTTGCCTATGGAACGGAAACAATTCAAGCCGTCGATAAAATAACGGGTCCAGGTAATATTTACGTTGCACTTGCTAAACGCGAAGTATTTGGTGAGGTCGCGATTGATATGATTGCCGGACCAAGTGAAATTGCCGTAATCGCAGATGAAACAGCTTTTGCAGATGAGGTAGCTGCAGACCTATTATCACAAGCAGAACACGATAAGATGGCCTGCGCCATTTTAGTGACAACGTCTGAGCAACTTGCTCACGATGTAGCACTTGAAGTGGAAAGACAATTAGCGACTTTACCACGTGAAGAAGTAGCGCGTGCCTCAATCGAAAATTTTGGCGCGATTTATATTGCTGAAACGATGTCAGATGCAGTGGAGGCAATTAATTCATTAGCACCTGAGCATTTAGAAATCGTGACTAAAAATGCCGAAGCGGTGGCAGAGCAAGTGCGCCATGCAGGTGGTATTTTCATCGGTCGATATAGCTCCGAGCCTGTTGGAGATTATTTTGCTGGCACAAACCATGTGCTACCAACAAACAGCACAGCGCGTTTTGCAAGTGGCTTAAATGTAGATGACTTCGTAAAAAAATCGAGCATCGTTTATTATACTGAAAAAACTTGGGCAATGAACGCCCCGAAAATTGCACGCTTAGCTCGGATGGAAGGCTTAGAGGGCCATGCTCGTGCTGTAGAATCTCGTGGATGGGAAAAGGAGTAATACGATGACAGAACAGAAACGCTACGCAAAGGTAGAACGCAAAACAAATGAAACGCAAATTTCAGTTGCCATTGACTTAGATGGCGAGGGCAAAGCGGATATCCAAACAGGTGTTGGTTTTATGGATCACATGCTGGATTTATTTATTAAACATGGTCTATTTAATGGCACAATTCAAGCGAACGGTGATACGCATATTGACGATCACCATACAACGGAAGACCTTGGCATTGTATTAGGACAAGCCATTCGTCAAGCGCTCGGCGATAAGAAAGGTATTAAACGTTATGGTAATGCCTTTGTACCAATGGATGATGCACTGGCACAAGTCGTTGTCGATTGTTCAAATCGTCCACATTTAGAGTATCGTGTGCCTGAACTAAAAGAGAAAGTAGGAACTTTTGATACTGAGCTAGTGCATGAGTTTTTATGGAAATTCGCGCTTGAAGCAAGAATGAATGTCCACGTTATCGTACCGTATGGTCATAATACACACCACATTATCGAAGCTATTTTTAAAGCATTAGCTCGTGCCATTGATGCGGCAGTTGAAATTGATCCTCGCGTTAAAGGTGTACCTTCTACAAAGGGGCTGTTAACGTGAAAATAGGTGTCATTGACTATGGGATGGGTAATTTATTTAGTGTTGAACAAGCACTAAAACGACTGGGCTGTGAAGTCATTGTAACAGCACAAGAACAGGAACTAGATAAAGCTGATGCCCTGTTACTGCCAGGTGTGGGCGCTTTCCCCGATGCTATGAAACGTTTAGCTGAAACAAAATTAGATTGCTATTTACAAAAAGTACAAGCAGAAAGTCGACCATTGCTCGGTATTTGTTTAGGTATGCAGTTATTATTTGAGGAAAGCGTAGAGGTGACACCTACGAAGGGACTAGGTTTCTTCAAAGGTAGCATTCAACGTTTTAGCGGCATTCAGGGGGAGCAGTCTTATCGAGTGCCTCATATGGGGTGGAATGAATTAATTGTGACGAATCGACCAGCATGGCTCAAAGACGAGGCACCTGCCGAGCACGTTTATTTTGTTCATTCTTTTTATGCGACGAATATTGAACCGACAGAACTAGTGGCCTATGCTGACTACCATGGCATTGAAGTCCCAGGGATTGTTGCCAAAGGCTCGATCACAGGTATGCAATTCCATCCTGAAAAATCGGGTGAGTTAGGCGTGTACTTATTAGAACAATGGTTAAAAGGGGTGGCGGCTTGCTAACGAAACGTATTATTCCATGTCTTGATGTGAAGGAAGGACGAGTTGTTAAAGGTGTACAGTTCGTATCATTACGTGATGCAGGAGATCCGGTAGAACTTGCAAAGTTTTATGATGAACAAGGTGCAGATGAGCTTGTTTTCCTAGATATCTCCGCATCGCATGAAGGCCGTGAAACAATGGTCGATGTAGTGCGCCAAACTGCGGCGACACTAGCTATACCATTTACTGTTGGTGGCGGTATTCGCTCGTTAGAGGATATGAAGCGTATTTTACGCGCTGGAGCTGACAAAGTATCTGTTAATACTTCTGCCTTAGAACGCCCAGCGCTGATTAAAGAAGGTTCTGACTATTTCGGTGCACAATGTATTGTTGTTGCCATTGATGCGCGCTATAGTGAAGAAGACGGCACGTGGATGGTCTATACACACGGTGGTCGCAACAAAACATCTTGGCAAGTAATAGAGTGGGCAAAAGAAGCTGTCCGTTTAGGTGCTGGTGAGATTTTATTAACAAGTATGAATCAAGACGGTGAAAAATCTGGCTTTGATTTAGCTTTAACGAAGGCTGTACGACAGGCCGTGACAGTCCCAGTCATTGCAAGTGGTGGTGCAGGGAATGCCGAACATTTTTACGAAGTATTAGCGGACGATGTTGATGCTGATGCAGCACTTGCAGCATCCATTTTTCATTACAAAGAAACGAGTGTAGCGCAAGTAAAACAATACTTACGTGAAAAAGGAGTGGCAGTAAGATGATAGAGAACATTAAATTTGACGATAAAGGTCTTGTGACAGCAGTTGTGCAAGATGCCAATACAAAAGAAGTATTAACTGTAGCCTATATGAATAAAGAATCATTAGAAAAAACATTAGAATCAGGCGAAACATGGTTTTACTCACGTTCTCGTGAAGCGCTTTGGCATAAAGGAGAGACAAGTGGTAACGTACAAAAAGTAGTGTCCATTAAAGCAGACTGTGATGGCGATGCATTAGTTGTAGAAGTACTTCCTGCTGGTCCTGCATGCCACAATGGCACAACATCTTGCTTTACGAAGGTACTGCAAGAAAAAGCAAAAGTTGGTTCGGTTAGTATTATCCCTGAGCTAGTTAAAGTAATTGAAAAACGTGAGCAAGAAATGCCAGAGGGTGCATATACTACATATTTATTCGATAAAGGCATCGATAAAATTTGTAAAAAAGTTGGGGAAGAAGCTACAGAGGTAGTTATTGGTGCAAAAAATCGTGATGCAGAAGAAGTGAAATGGGAAGCGGCTGATTTAATTTACCACTTATTAGTTTTACTGCAAGAACAAAAAGTAAATGTTTTTGACGTATTACATGTGTTGGAAAAACGTCACGAGGAGAAATAACAGCATATCGCTTATTGTATGGTATAATATAAGTTACTGTAAAAAGGAACGTATAATGCGTTCCTTATTTCTTGTTTCGGAGGAAATATTTTGGAAAAGAAACGTCAAAAAGAGAAGCAAACGAATGTCGTATCGTTCATTCCAACAGGCGACTATTATTATAAAAAATCAATTCAAGCAATGAATAGTGGTCAAATGGACAAAGCCTATAAATACTTACAACGTGCTGTAGATTTAAGTCCAGATGATCCAATGATTTTATTGCAATTAGCGATTGTAGAGTTAGAAGGTCAAGGTTTTGAGGAAGCCTATGATCTGCTTCGTCGTGCCTATCAATTAGACCCAAATGAGCCGGAAATTATTTTTTATATGGCTGAGGTATCAGGATGTGTGGGCATTATTCAAGATGCCAAACGCTTTGCAGAGCAATACTTAGAAATGGAACCTGAGGGTGCATATGCGGACGAAGCGGCAGAGATATTAGACTTTGTTGCTTTTGAGCACAATGAATATGAAGAGCTTGAAGGCAGTGGCGAGGATTTATATCGTCAAGAGCAAGCACGTCGTTGCATGGAAAAGGGTGACTTTCCAGAAGCAATCAATATTTTAGAACAATTAGTAGAAGATAGACCGGAATTTTGGTCAGCGTACAATAATTTAGCTTTAGCTTATTTTTATGTAGGTGAAGCGGAACAGGCTAAAGCGATTTTGAACACGGTTTTGCGTGAGAATAAAGGGAATCTCCATGCATTGTGTAATCTAACGGTTATTGCCTACTATGAGAAAAATGATGAGGAATTAAATGCTCTTTTAGAAGTATTGGTGAAAATTCAACCTTATGCTTGGGATCATCGTTACAAATTGGGCGCAACGCTTGCACTGATTGGTCAATATGAAACTGCATTTAAATGGCTACGAAGCATGCAGAAGCGTGGTTATTTAGGTGATCCAGGGTTTTACTTTTGGTTATCTCATGCGGCCTACTTTTCTGGTTACGATGATATTGCCAAAAATGCTTGGGAGCAGTTGCTTGAGTTAGATCCAGATAAAGAAGGTTTTGAACCTTGGCGTCAGCAGGAAAATACATATGAGCTTGACGCATTAGAGCATGATCGTGACTTCATTGTAGCGAAGCTTGAAAGTGAGTATATAAGTGATCGTTTATTTGGCTTATTTTTATTACGAGGAACAGCGCATAAGCAGGAAATCATTGCGCATCCTAAATGGATAGATGTAGAGCAATTTGGTGCTTTTGAAAAGCTTTTTTTAGCTTATGCACTAGGCCATCAGTTTGATGAGAAAAACAAAGTAGAGGCAAGTTTTTTAAGAGCCGTACGTGTACCCGAGATTTTGTTGGAGCACTATGGAAAATTGACGACAATCGTCGCACCGATGTTCCAAATGTGGTTCGTGCTTTGTGAACAAGCACTTAGTCAAAATTATCGCTTTACAAATCCGGCTGCTATTGCAGGTGCAAATGACTTTTTATTCCGCTCATCTCGCATGTTGAAGGTGACGAAAAAAGAAATTGCAGAGCAATATGGCATATCTGTAGCAACATTATCGAAATATATAGATGAAATATTAATGTACTTACCAACGAGTTAAATTGAAGTTGTGAGCAACTTAGTTGAATAACTTCATGCTTTCACATACGATGAACATACTGAACGTTATTATAAAAAAGTATTACAAGTTTAGGAGGAAGTAAGTATGTCAGAAGAAAAAATTTATGATGTTGTAATTATTGGTGCAGGTCCTGCCGGAATGACTGCGGCTGTTTATACATCACGTGCAAATCTTTCAACATTAATGATTGAACGTGGTATCCCTGGTGGACAAATGGCGAATACGGAAGAAGTAGAAAACTATCCAGGATTTGATACTATTTTAGGGCCTGAGCTATCTACTAAAATGTTCGAACATGCGAAAAAATTTGGTGCTGAATATGCTTACGGTGATGTCTCAGAAATCATCGATGGTGAAGAATATAAAACGATAAAATCTGGTGCTAAGGAATATAAAACACGCTCAATTATCCTTTCTACTGGTGCAGAATATAAAAAAATGGGTGTACCTGGCGAAAAAGAGCTTGGTGGACGTGGTGTCAGCTACTGTGCCGTATGTGATGGTGCATTCTTTAAACAAAAAAATCTCGTTGTCGTAGGTGGCGGAGATTCTGCTGTTGAAGAAGGTGTGTATTTAACGCGTTTTGCTGATAAAGTAACAATTGTTCATCGTCGTGATAAATTACGTGCACAAAAAATTCTACAAGATCGTGCATTTGCAAACGACAAAATTGATTTCATTTGGAATGCAACAGTGAAAGAAATTAACGAAGCTGATGGTAAAGTAGGCAGCGTTACATTGCAATCAACTGTCGATGGCACAGAATCTGAATTTGCGGCTGATGGCGTATTTATTTACATTGGGATGTTGCCATTAACAAAACCTTTTGAATCTCTAGGCATTTTAAATGAAGCTGGTTATATTGTGACTAACGACAATATGGAAACAAATGTACCAGGTATTTTTGCTGCTGGGGATGTGCGTGAAAAAACGCTTCGTCAAATCGTTACTGCGACTGGCGATGGCAGTATTGCAGCGCAAGCAGCACAACATTATGTTGAAGAGTTATTAGAGAAAATTAACGCATAATAAGTTATACCAAGTGACGGTCTAAACAATTGTGAAAGTGTATTGTAATTGGCCGTTATTACCGGAAAAAAATACAAATTTTTAATACGGTTTTAATATTGCTGTAACTTGAATGACATATAAAAGGTGTAATATAAATACTGTAATTAGCAATCCCCCTTTTATTTTTTTAGTAGGTTGTTTCCGCCTAAATCAGGTGGGAGCAACCTATTTTTAGTGCCAGGCACCCAAACAATTCTGAATTCTTAAAGCGTTGCAAGTAGCTAAATCCACTTAGACTCCTGTGGCTTAGGTCGTGCCCACGGGAAGCGAAGTGGTTTTTTACGCAATAATAATGCTTATTATTTTTGGATATGTCATGTCTTACAGTAGAAAACTGTATACTAGTTGTATAAGGGGTAGTGTAAAATAATGGTTATTGAAAGATGTGTTGACCTTTTCTGCATGAATTCAAAACCCTTTGGATTAAGTTGATATAATCATTTTTTTGCGCAAGATTCCATAGTTGTGAAATGAGGACAAACTCTGATAGGTCTTGCTATAATAAAAAATAGAATGCAAAAGAGATTAGAGGTGTGCCTATGCAAAGAATTGCAAACTTGATCGCCGTAAAAGACGGCCAAGTATTATTACTTCAAAAGCCGAGACGTGGCTGGTATGTAGCACCAGGCGGAAAAATGGAGAGCGGTGAGTCTATTTATGAGGCCGCATTACGTGAGTTTCAGGAAGAAACAAATGTAATCCCATTGAAAGCGCATTTAAAAGGTGTCTATACGATGGTTATTAAAGAAGATAACGTTAAGGTAGATGAATGGATGTTGTATACTTTTGTAGCGAAGGATATAGAAGGTGTACCATTCGAAGAAACAAGAGAAGGTAAGCTTGCATGGCACCCAATTGAGGATTTGAAACATTTGCCAATGGCTGAAGGTGACCGAACAAATTTACAATTTGCTGTATCACAATCAGGCATTCAGTACGGTACATTCGAATACACGAAGGATTTTGAATTACTTCATGAAAAAATACAAATATCAATAGAACAATAAAGGAGCTGCATGACAGTGGTGGTTGAAAGTCAACAATGTACACATGAATTGGTCATTATTACAGGAATGTCTGGAGCTGGAAAAACCGTAGCTATTCAAAGCTTTGAGGATTTAGGGTATTACTGTATTGATAATTTACCACCAGCGTTACTCCCAACTTTTTTAACTTTACTTAGAGATTCAGGTAAAAATATTACACGTATTGCCGCAGTCATGGATATGCGTGGCGGTGACTTTTTTGATTCGCTCATTGGTGCGCTTGACCATATATTAAAAGAAGGCGATATCGTAGCTCGCATTTTATTTTTAGATGCAGATGATCAAACGCTTGTAAGACGATATAAGGAAACAAGACGTGCACACCCATTAGCTGTTACTGGTTTACCGTTAGATGGTATTAAACAAGAACGCGTACTTCTATCCGAAGTAAAAGGTCGCGCTAAATTTGTTTACAATACATCCAACATGAAACCAAAAGAGCTACGCGAGAAAATCGTCAATGAATTTGCAAGCGATGCAGATCATACTTTTTCAATTAATATTATGTCCTTTGGATTTAAACATGGTATGCCAATAGATGCAGATTTAGTATTTGATGTGCGCTTTTTAAAAAATCCATATTATGTGGAGGAATTGCGCCATAAAACAGGTTTGCAAACAGAAGTTTCTTCTTATGTATTAGCGTTAGAGGATACACAAATCCTAATTCAAAAACTAACGGATTTGTTTGAATTTATGGTACCGCTTTATAAACAAGAGGGGAAATCACAACTTGTCATTGCTTTTGGTTGTACAGGAGGACAGCATCGTTCGGTGACGTTGGCAGAATATTTTGGTGCTTGCTTAGCCAAAAATGAAAATGCTGTGATATCGCACCGTGACATCAATCGAAGAAAGGATTGAGTGAATGGGGAAAAAGCATACAAGGCTAGTTGTAATAGGTGGTGGTACTGGCCTTTCCACGTTACTGCGTGGTTTAAAGCATCACCCGTTTGATATCACTGCAATCGTAACCGTTGCGGATGATGGTGGTTCCTCAGGACGTCTACGTGATGACTATGATATTCCCCCACCTGGGGATGTCCGCAATGTCATCGCTGCATTATCAGACGTGGAGCCACTTGTTGAGCAAATGTTTCAATATCGTTTTTCAGTATCAGATGATTTGAACGGTCATTCTTTAGGTAATTTAATGTTAACGGCTTTAACAGATATCACTGGGGATTTTAGCCATGCTATTAGTGAGATGGGAAAAGTGCTAAAAGTACATGGGCGAGTGATTCCAGCTGCTAATAAAAAGATTACTTTACATGCCGAGTTAGAAGATGGCGTAATAATTGAAGGTGAGTCTAAAATCCCGACAGCATCAAAACGCATTAACCGCGTTTTTTTAGTGCCTGAAAATGTGCAACCGCTACCAGAAGCAATACGGGCAATTCATCGGGCAGACTATATTTTAATAGGACCTGGAAGCTTATATACAAGTATTATTCCGAATTTGCTTGTGAAAGCAATTGGGGAGGCTGTTGTAAAAGCAAGGGGCCGCAAAATTTATGTATGTAATTTAATGACTCAAAAAGGTGAGACAATTTCCTATACAGCAGGGGACCATGTGCAAGCAATACACAAGCATGTTGGTAATTCTTTTATCGATTCTATTTTAGTCAATGATGAGCAACTGCCACATCCTGTTAAAGAACTGTATAAAGAAGAATGTGCAGAGCCCGTAACATTTGATGTTGGAAAGCTTGAAAGTATGGGATTAGAAGTTATTAAACGAGATATTGCAACCATTCGACCTGATGGGACAGTTCGCCATAATGCGGCAAATGTTGCAAAATGGCTTGTGGATTATGCAAAAATCTTACCCAAAAAGTAAGGAAGCCTACAATAGAGTCCTAAAGAATGCTTGTTGTATATGGTAAGATGAACATATACATAGAAATAAAGGTCGAAAGGGGGGCGTGCTATGTCATTTGCTTCAGAAACAAAAAAAGAGCTTACACAGGTAGAAGCGGACGATTACTGTATGAAAGCGGAAGTATCCGCGTTAATTCGTATGAATGGTTCGTTATCTTTTGCTAACAAACAACTTAGCTTAGACGTGCAAACCGAAAATGCTGCAATCGCACGAAGGCTTTATACGATAATGAAGAAGTTGTATCCATATAATGTGGAGCTACTTGTACGTAAGAAAATGCGATTGAAAAAAAATAATGTGTATATATGTCGTGTACGTGAGGGTGCACGTGAATTGCTCATTAACTTAGCTATTATTTCAGATGATTTTCAATTTAATCATACGATTTCTAAAGAGCTGATAAAAAAGAGTGGTCATAAAAGAGCCTACTTACGTGGAGCGTTTTTAGCAGGTGGCTCGGTAAATAATCCTGAGACGTCTGCCTATCATTTAGAAATTTATTCTTTGTATAAAGAGCACGGTGAGGCATTAATGGATTTAATGAATGAATTTGAATTGAATGCAAAAACCATTGAACGCAAGAAGGGCTTTGTGACATACTTAAAGGAAGCAGAAAAGATTTCCGACTTTTTAAATATTGTCGGAGCCCATCAAGCCATGATGAAATTTGAAGATGTTCGTATATTACGCGATATGCGCAATAGTGTGAATCGGATTGTCAACTGTGAAACAGCAAACTTGAATAAAACGATAGGTGCTGCACTGCGTCAGGTAGAAAATATTCGATTTATCGAAAATTCCATTGGCTTGGATCAGTTGCCAGAAAAACTGCGCGAAATTGCACGCCTACGTGTGGAATACCAAGATGTGACGTTAAAAGAACTTGGTGAAATGGTATCAAGTGGAACGGTTAGTAAATCAGGAGTCAATCATCGATTGCGTAAAATAGACGAAATAGCAGATGCATTAAGAAGAGGTGAAAAGATAGGCGGTTAAGTTTTCATGCGTATTTGATATGAAAGCAAGCACAATCGCTTATTGTTCTTCTGCAGTTAAGTGAGGTAATATAATACTAATAGATGAACGGTAGTGAAGGGGAGTATTGCGAATGACTGAAAAAACAGTCCAGGTAAAATTAAAATTAGGACTTCAAGCTAGACAAGCAGCGTTGTTTGTACAGGAAGCAAATCGTTTCAGCGCTGATATTTTTCTTGAGAAAGACGATAAAAAAGTAAATGCCAAATCCATTATGGGTGTAATGAGCTTAGCCATTGCAAAAGGCACAAAGGTTGTTTTAAGCAGTGAAGGTAGCGATGCAGAGCAAGCGGTTTCATCCTTAGCTGCGCTTATTGAAAAGGAAGACTAATCAAAAACCTCTAAGTCACAAAGATGAAGTGACCCCTAAAAGTTAGACACGGTTATTTCATTTAGGCAGCTTGGGTAAACTGAGTTCGGTATTGTACCGGACTCAGTTTTAATTTTGCCTTAATTCGTTTCGTATTGTAATACGTTATATAGTTTTCAAGTTCCAATTTAAAATGCTCAACACTTTCGAACTCCTTTAAATAAAGGAATTCCGATTTCAAAATCCCAAAGAAATTCTCCATCACCGAGTTGTCATAACAGTTGCCTTTACGTGACATACTTTGCACAATGCCTTTTGATGCAAGTGCGTGACGGTATTGCTTCATTTGATAATGCCAGCCTTGATCGGAATGCATCAGTAATTGGCGTTCCTCTGGTAACTTCTCTAATGCTTTCTCCAACATTTCTGAGACAAGTGAATACGTTGGTCGATGACCAATTGTGTAAGTAATAATTTCTCCGTTAAATAAGTCTAAAACAGGGGATAAATAGAGTTTTTCACCAAACAATTTAAACTCTGAAATATCTGTTACCCACTTTTCATTAGGGGCTTCAGCTGTAAATTTGCGGTCTAAAATATTCGGTGCGATTTTACCGACTGTCCCTTTATATGATTTATACTTTTTCATTCTGACTACGCACTTTAAACGAAGTGTTTTCATGATACGTTGTACTTTCTTATGATTCACTCTTCGTCCACGATTTGCGAGTTCATCACGAATGCGACGGTATCCGTAACGGCCTTCATGTTCGTTATAGATGGATTGAATTTCAGCCTTTAAGTCGGTATCTGGATCGGGACGATTCAGTTTCTTCACTATGTCATAATACGTACTACGTGGAATCTGTGCGAATTCGACAAGTGCCTTCACCGAGTATTTATGCCTTAATTCATAGATGACCTTTACTTTGTCTTCTTTGGTGATGTTTCTTTGGCTTGAACTAAGGCGTTCAACTTTTTTAAATACTCGTTTTCCATTTCAAGCTGCTTGATACGAGCTTGAAGTGCTTCTGGTGAGCCTTCTACTGGTGTATGTTTTGGTTGTTTATTGGTTTCTTTTTTCATGGATGGACGCCCCTTTTCCTTTGATTGAAGGGCATCGAATCCTTTTGTTTCAAACTGTTTTCGCCAATGAATAATGGACGATGGAGCTGCTATACCAAAGATAGCCGCTGTTTATATTAAGGACGTGCCGTGCTCAATCATGAAGTTTAGTACGTCTAGTTTAAACTGTGCTGTATAGTTTGTATATGATTTTATAAACGCTTCAACACCGTTATACTCATATTGTTTAGCCCAGTTTAGAATAGCCTTATGATCTGTCCCAATCGATTTAGCAATTTCATGTGAACTTTCTTTGCCTTCTAAGTATCGTAAAGCTGCTTGTAATTTTTCCTCTGCAGTATATTTAGCCATTAAAAAACTGCACCTCCAATTGTTAGATGTGTCTAACAATTGGGGTGCAGTTCAAGAGCTTAGAGGTTTTTAATATTGCCGTTGCGCGGACACACATGAAAGTTGCGACTCTCGCTAGTGAGCGGATGTTTTATGTCTTACGTGAGTGCTTAGCACCCATTAAAAAACCGCTAAGTCATTTAAGCTTAGCGGTTTTTCTAATTAGCGTTCGTTACGTACAAAAATATGGTCGATTAAGCCGTATTCTTTCGCACGTTCAGCTGTCATGAAGTTATCACGGTCAGTATCTCTTGAAATGACTTCTAATGGCTGACCTGTACGTTCAGATAAAATACCATTTAATTTTTCGCGAAGGAATAAAATGCGTTTTGCCGCAATTTCAATTTCAGTCGCTTGACCTTGTGCACCACCAAGTGGTTGGTGAATCATTACTTCTGCATTTGGTAATGCATAACGTTTACCAGGTTCACCAGCAGCAAGCAGGAAAGCACCCATAGATGCAGCCATACCAATACAAATTGTTTGTACTTTTGGCTTGATGAATTGCATTGTATCGTAGATTGCCATACCAGCTGTAATCGAACCACCTGGTGAGTTAATATAAAGAGAAATATCTTTATCTGGATCTTCTGCTTCTAAGAATAGAAGCTGTGCAACGATTGAGTTTGCAACGTTGTCATCAATCGCACTACCTAATAGGATAATACGGTCTTTTAGTAGTCGTGAATAAATGTCATAAGCACGTTCACCACGACTTGTTTGTTCAATAACTGTAGGAATTAAATTCATGTTAAATCCTCCTTAAAAAGCTAAATTCGAATACTTTTACTGAAATCATCCATTATATTTCAGCTGTAACCTTATCATACACATTATAGTCAGGGAAGGTCAAATATTAACGCTGATATTAAAAAATAAAATACATAACAAAAATAATAATTTATAGTTGAAAAATGGGCAAGACGTTTGTATAATGGAAAGGTCGTAAGTTAAAGTACAGTACACTATTTTGCAGGTATGCTTCTGAAATGAGGATTATCTACATGATGCTTTACCGTAAAGCCTTAGAGTGAGTACTTTTTTTTTATGTTCAATTGCCCTCGTGGTGTAATGGATAACACGTAAGATTCCGGTTCTTGCACTGGGGGTTCGATTCCCTCCGAGGGCGCCATTTTACTGATTATTTGATATACTTTTATAGCTCGTTCTCCTATAAGTAGTTTAGCAGCCTGCTTAGGGGAGAAAGAGAGGAATAGGGGGGAATATTGTCCCGTAGGCATTATTCCCAGATTTATTCCTTTCTAAACCTTCAAAAAGCAACAACTCCAAAAAGTTTTTTAGTGAACATACCGAACGTGAGGCTAGCACGCTAGCCCAAAAGAAGAATCCTATCTGAGGGGATTCTTTTTTTGTGCTTCAAAATATCTAAAATCTGTATAAAAACAATCTTAAAATTGCATAAGTATACATTTTGCGACAAGCATCTTGTTTTTATTACATAATTTTTCTTCATTATGTTTAGTAAAATTCATTTTTATGAAAAAATAATCACTTTTATACGAAATCGTATTGTATATCAACTCTATTGACACTATAATTGACCTAATAGTCTAACATTTCCGAATTGAGAAAAATGAAGTGATCGGAAAATCATTAAATGTTTAGGGGGAAAAACTATGAAAAAACGTTTTTGGACGTTATTGATGATCGTGGCGGCATTTACGCTTGTGCTAGCGGGCTGCGGTGCTAAAGAAGACACATCTACTGGTGATGCACCGGCTGATGGTGGCGCGAAGGACAAGGTGTATAAGGTAGGAACAGAGGCTACATTTGCACCGTTCGAGTCAATTGACGATAAAGGGAATATTGTGGGATTAGATGTCGATATTTTGCAAGCGATTGCGGATGAAATGGGCTTTAAAGTAGAATGGGAAAACATTGGCTGGGAGCCAGTATTCCAAACAATTAAAAATGGTGAAACACATATCGGTGCTTCTGGTATTACAATCAATGAAGAACGTAAAGCATCATTTGATTTTACAGAACCATATTATGAATCTCAATTATTAATCGTTGTAAAAGAAGATTCTGATATTAAGTCTTTAGCAGATTTAAAAGATAAAAAGATTTCTGTACAAATTAATGCAACGGGTCATATGGCAGCAAAAAAATTACAAGGTGATGCAAGTACAAACATCATGGCATTTGAAAACCAACCTGTTGCTATTCAAGAAATGTTAAACGGTAACGTAGATGCAACAATTGGCGACAATGCAGTTATTTATGAATATATCAAGGCAAATCCAAATGCAAAACTTAAAGTAATTGAAGATGATGCATTTGAAAAAGAATACTATGGCTTTATGGTGAAAAAAGGCAATACGGAGTTATTAAAACTATTAAATGAAGGTCTACAAAAAATTAAAGACAATGGTAAATTAGCAGAAATTACTGGTCAGGACTTTAAGTAATAAATGATGCCGTTAGCCCTAATCATGCTAGCGGCTCATTTGATTTATTAGGGGATTTAATAGTAGAGAATTTGAATGGGAAAGTAGGGGTTCTGATGGACATCTTTGATTTACAATGGGACATAGTTTGGAACTACCGTGATATGTTTATACGTGGTATAGGTATAACAATCATTTTAACACTCAGCGGTTATTTTGGTGGTATTATTTTAGGCTTACTATTAGGTTTAGGAAAACTATCGCAAAATAAATTAATTTACTGGCCATCTAAACTATATGTGGATTTATTCCGTGGAACACCAATGCTTGTGCAAATTTTACTAATTCATTTAGCGGTTATTCCAACAATTTTTGGTCATTCATTAGGTTATATGGTTTCTGGTATTACAGCACTTGTATTAAACTGTGCTGCTTATAATGCAGAAATTTTTCGTGCGGGTATTCAGAGCATTGATAAAGGGCAAATGGAAGCAGCACGTTCACTTGGCCTAACACACAATCAAGCGATGAAAAAAGTAATATTACCACAAGCTTTTAGACGTATGATTCCACCACTTGGTAACGAATTTATTGCGTTACTAAAAGATTCTTCTCTAGTAACGGTTATTGCAGCACCAGATATTTTATATGCAAGTAAAGTAGTAGCGGGTGCGAGCTTCCGTTTCTGGGAACCGTATATTGTCGCTGCCCTACTATACTTGGTTTTAACTTATGTTGTAACAAAGGTAGTCGCATTTATAGAGAAGCGATTTAGCAATAGTTATGTCCCTCGTAAAGCAGAAGGGAGAGAAGCAAGATGATTAAAATAGAAAACCTACACAAATACTTTGGGAAGCTAGAAGTATTGAAGGGTATAGATTACGAAATACAAGAAAAGCAAGTGGTTTGTGTCATTGGTCCTTCAGGGTCAGGGAAAAGTACTTTTTTACGTTGCATCAATATGCTCGAAGAAGTAACGGACGGTGCCATTTATATAGAAGATATCAAGATAAATGCACCAAAAACAAATATTAATGCCATCCGAGCAGAAGTCGGGATGGTGTTCCAACAATTTAATTTGTTCCCTCATATGAACGTCATTGATAATGTTACAATGGCGCCAATGCAAATTCGTAAAATGAGTCGTGCGGATGCAGAGCAATTAGGTCATGAGCTTTTGAAAAAGGTCGGTCTTGATAGCAAAGCTTATAGCTATCCAGAACAGCTTTCAGGTGGACAACAACAACGAGTAGCGATTGCTAGAGCGTTAGCGATGAAACCAAAGGCTATATTATTCGATGAACCAACTTCTGCACTTGACCCAGAAATGGTGAAAGAAGTATTAGATGTTATGAAAAATCTAGCATCTGAAGGGATGACAATGATTGTAGTCACACATGAAATGGGCTTTGCGCGAGAAGTGGGCGATCGTGTTGTGTTCATGGATGGTGGTTTTATTGTAGAGGAAGGTACGCCAGAAGAGATTTTTGGTAATCCACAAAATGAGCGAACAAAAGCCTTTTTAGGGAAAGTTCTTTAATATTAGGAAAAACCATTCATCGCATTTCGCAATGAATGGTTTTTTGTTATTAATGAAGGGGATTTGTAGTAGTAGCGAACGAATCAAGCATTGCACGCATATCTTGTTGCGAGTATTGCGGCACTTGATAATAGCCATGCTTATTTTGGTAAATAGAAAGTTCGTATGCCATTTCGATACAGTTGGGAATACTATCTGCAACAACACGACGCACAACTGGATTTGTTGTTTCTGTCGCTGCTGCCGTTAAACATTTAGCAGACCCTTTATGTGCACCAAGCAAGAAGCCAGAAATGATTTCATCATTGATTTCACTTACATTTTGCATTGGCTTTTTCGGCTGTGAAGGTGTAATGCCGTATTGGAAGTTGTTTCCTGTTTGCATTTCATAACGACCTGTTGGCACAGATGGATCATGCCCTGTTTTAAATGACTCCACAATCGTATTGTACATACCGAGTGTGAAATTATATTGATTGTCCAAAATGCTAAGTAATTCTGGATCTTTTACTTGCGGACGTAAAAGCATGGATTGATTCAGACATGCAATAATTTCGCCAATTGCTTCATGCATGTCCATTACTTCATGTCCACCGTGATTTAGGCTTTGTTGTTGGTTTGATGATGTTACATCATTTGATTCATTATAAAAAGATTGTGACAAAAAAAACGCCTCCTGAATGTATAGTTTGTTGCAGTAATTAGTATGTCTTGTTCGCCATATTTCATACGACATAAATCTGTTTGCATATATTTAGCATAGCGATGTTTTTTTGCAACACATTAGAGGTATAAGAAAAGAAAGTAAGGAGGCTGTAAAATTGAAAAAAGTACTTGGACCTGTCGCAATAATCATCATTATTTTAGGTGTATGCGCTTTATTATTTATTCCAAAATATAATAGCCTTGTGACCGCAGAGGAAAATGTGGATTCGAAATGGGCTCAAGTCGAAAATCAGCTACAACGCCGCTATGATCTAATTCCGAATTTAGTGGAATCGGTCAAAGGATACGCAAAACATGAGCAAGAAGTCATTGCCAGCATAACAGAGGCACGTGCGCAGTTAGGTAATGCACAAACACCAGAGCAACAAGCAATCGCCAATGATGCGTTAAATGGTGCGCTTAGTCGATTGCTGGTAGTAGTAGAAAATTATCCGAATTTAAAAGCAGATGCGAATTTCCGCCAATTAATGGATGAGCTTGCAGGCACGGAAAATCGTTTAGCAGTAGCACGAGAAGATTACAATAATGAAGTGCAAGGCTTTAATAAAATAGTAAAACGCTTCCCAGGTAATATAGTAGCAAGTATGTTTGGCTTCGAGCAAAAGGAATACTTTAAGGCAGCAGCTGGGGCTGAAAAAGCGCCGGCAGTAGATTTTAGTGATTCAGGTAAACAATAATGAAGCGTTTGACCGTAATAATTGCTTGTTTCATGTTTTTTGTAATAGTCAACAATGCATATGCCCAGTTCCCAACACCGATGAAAAATACGTACATTCATGATTTTGCCAATGTACTATCAACGCCTGTAAAGGAAGAACTCAATTCTTATTCAGAGCAGTTAGATAAAGGCACTGGTGCTGAAATTATGATTGTAACGGTGGATAGTATTCATGGGCAAGAGGCTAAAATGTATGCCACCCAATTGATTCGTGCTTGGGGCATTGGTGATGCACAGAAAAACAACGGCGTTTTGCTACTGGCTACATTTGGGCAAGGGCAAGGAAAAAATGATGTGGTGATCGCGGTGGGCCAAGGTCTTGAGGGAGCGTTACCAGATGGGAAATTAGGACGGATATTGGATTCTGCTTTTTATCCTTCTGCAAGTAATGGTGAAATTGACCAAGCATTTCAAGCGACGTATACAGCATTGTATCAAACTGTAGCACAAGAATATCATTGGGAAGGTCAAATGCCAACTCAAACAGTAGAGGATGAATCGATGCCCACTTGGATGTTTGTACTAATCGTGATTCTCGTCCTCGTCGTCATTATCTTCTCCAATGGAGGAGGCGGACCACGTTCAAGAGGACGGGGAAGAGGAGGATATCCAGGTGGTTTTGGTGGTGGTTTTGGCAGAGGCGGCTCCGGTAGCGGAGGATTTGGCGGCTTTGGCGGTGGATCATCTGCTGGTGGCGGCGCTAGCCGAAAATGGTGACAGGCACCCAAACAATTTTGTCACTAGAACCGCAGTGGATTGACCCGTTTTCGTAATAAAATAATTTACTTGCTAAAAGTGGCTGGGACATAACT
>LAHS01000128.1_pt1 | contig 66403 bp, 51 predicted proteins | sample 329651 | NCBI WGS metagenome assembly LAHS01 (sample SAMN03275699, study PRJNA271635) | activated sludge metagenome | isolation source: sample C-1 Sludge from hydrolytic chamber (first chamber) of Anaerobic...
TTTAGTTTATCCTTCTCTTTATTTTTTATACGATTGTTCTAGATAAGTGGATATCTTTCGGGGGTGTAGAAGATCTTACTTCTAGTCAGAAGACATCATTAACCACATGGATAATAGGAGCCACTTTAGTAATTATAGGAGTATCTATTTATTTCTATAGAGGCCTTTATTATGAATTCTCTGATTCATCATTCTTATTCCATCATCAAGGAAAAGACGACGTCGTCAAATATGAAGATGTAATTTATTTAGATAAAGAGTACTCGTTAAAAAAGAACTCTTTATGCTTCATCACCAAAAGCGGTAAAGCCTACTCATGGACTTTAGATAAGAAAAAAGAGATGGTAGATTACCTTCTTAAAAGATGCTTATTCACTCTTTCCAAAGAAGAGATGAAAGAAACGTATCCTAACATCACTTTGTTCGACTCTCAAGAAAAGAACAAGAAGTAATTAACGTTCCGGGTTAGCCAGATATTCATTGAAGTTCATCGTGAACTTCACGTATTTATTATTCGTATATTCCTTATTGAATTTCATATGCTCGAACATGTTCAAGCTTCTGACATTTTCTTTTTCAATCAAGGCGTTTAGCTTATCTATTCTCCACTGGATAAAGACTGTTCTCATGCAGGTCTTTAAGGCATTAAGTCCGTACTGCTTTCCCCAGTTAGAAGGATCACCAATTACGATAACGACTTCGTATTCCTTATTAGGCTTAATGGTGAAAAGATTGATAAAGCCTAAGGAGAAGTCCTCGTTAGAGTCGATCATAAAGAATCTTCCGTCTTGATTAAGGCGGTAAGTCAGCATATTAGTCTTTCTCTCATCGATCAAAGATTGAAGAGATGATAATTCATTTACATCTTCATTCAAATACTGACTGACTTCTTTATTGTCGAGCCAGCGTATGATGTTTTTAGCATCGAGTTCAGTTATTTCTAATCGCAGTTTAACACTATTGGCCTTTCCCATATACACTCCTTCTTGGGTGAAAAGCCTTCTATTGTGATAATAGCGGTTCTTTTTACGATTCTCATTATAGGACACCAAATAAATAAATCAACCCTTTAAGGCTGAGACCTAAAATACTGTAATCAAAAAAGCCTGGATTTTAATGCTTTTTATCCAGGCTTTAAGTCGATTTAGTAAAGTGATATTCCTTCTTTTTTACTTCAGATTCGCAAACAGATCATTGAAGGCTTCACTCATTGTAGGATGAGTATATATGTTATCTCTTAAATACTCACAGGGAATCTTGTTATCCATCGCCATCTTAATAGTATTGATAAGCTCATAAGACTCTACTGAATAAAGATGCGCTCCTAAAATCAGATGAGTATTCTTATCGATAATGACCTTCATTAAGCCTTTGTCATTTTGAAGGATATGAGCTTTAGGAACGGCCTTCATAGGAAGGATTCCTATTAAGACCTCATACTTTTCCCTCGCTTCTTTTTCAGTTAGTCCGATTCTAGAGAACGGAGGATCTATAAATAAGGAATAAGGTACTTGTCCTCTATTCAAATTAGTTCTCTTTTCATCTTTTAAGATATCAGAAAGAACTATTCTAGAATCATCTAAGGAAATATAAGTAAACTGAAGACCACCAGCTACATCACCTACAGCATATATATTAGGTTTAGATGTGAGGTTATGTTCATTTACCTTAATGCCTCCCCTAGAAGTAAGTTCAACACCGGCTTTTTCAAGATTGAGATTGTTGATATTAGGTCTTCTTCCCGTAGCGAGAAGCACAGCGTCTCCTTTGATGACTTCATCTTCTTTATCAGAGAAAGAAGCGTAGACACTTACTTCTCCGTTTTTCTCATCTATCTTCTTAACAGAAGCGCCTTTAATTAAAGTAAGACCTCTAGAAATAAAGTCATCCTCAATAGCCTTAGAGATATCCTTATCATCTCTTTCAAGGAACTCCAAGCCATTTTGAATCATTGTGACTTTGCTTCCAAAGTTAATAAACATGGATGCGAACTCTAAGCCAATATATCCTCCACCCACAATTACAAGATGCTTAGGAAGATATGAAATATCAAGCATGGTTTCAGAAGTGAAAACATGCTTATTATCAACTCCTTGAATAGGAGGAATAAAAGGTCTAGATCCAGTATCGATAATGATAGTGTCTCCTTTATATTCTTCTCCGTTAGCAATGACTGTATGGTCATCTATAAAAGAAGCTTCGCCATCGATGACTTTAATATTAGGATTAGCAGCTAATTTATCGTAATTCTTCTTTCTTAAAGCAGATGTTAAAGCATCCTTTTTATTGATGGCGTCTTTAAATCTCTTGTTTCTATCTTCGTAAGTACCACCTAATCTAAAACTCTCTTCACTTTCAAAGACCAAAGCCTTAGTAGGAATACATGCGACATTTATACAAGTACCGCCATACATCTTCTTATCTTTCTCGAATAAGGTTACTGTGTGACCTTTATTTCCTAAAACAGACGCCAGGGTTTTACCGCCCTTTCCGAAACCTATAATGATGAATTCGCTTTTTTCCATAGCCGAATCCTCCTATGATTTCAAATTACACGATAAAAGACATTTAAACAAGAAATATGCTTTTTAAGGGAAACTATAGAAAACAAGGATTAATGTTTTTTTGTGTTGTAGAAAACAAACATGGAAACAGAGGCGATAAGGAACAGACCGAATATACATATCATGCTGATTCCTATGTTTACACCTAAGTTATAATTATCGACATTCTCGGGATGAACTCTATAAACATGAAAAGACATTCCAACAATTAAAGCCACAATAGAGATAGCCAGGAATATCCAGGCTAAGACATAGATTTTTTTCATTACTTGCTTTCTAAAGTCTCTAAGTAATCCTCAAATTCATCGTAAGTCATATATTTATCGATGAAGCTTCCATCAGCCTTGATATAAATGATTCTATTGGCAATAGTGTTGATCAACTCTCTATCGTGAGAAGTGAAAAGCAATACAGATTTAGTCTCACTCATTGCTCTATTCAAAGACTCGATAGACTCCAAGTCTAGATGGTTAGTAGGATCATCAAGAGCTATTAAGTTACCAGGGTTAAGCATGACTTTGCAGAAGCGAATTCTTACTTTCTCTCCGCCTGATAGTACCTTAACTTGCTTAAGTCCTTCTTCTCCAGAGAAAAGCATTCTTCCTAGATAGCTTCTAATATAAGCATCGGAGTTCTCTTTAGCGTAAGGTCTTAAATAATTAACTAGGGTAACATCAACATCATTAAACTCACTTAAAGAAGACGGTATATAAGTAGGGTGAATAGTAACACCAAACTTAATCTTTCCCGAATCGAAAGAATCCTTGCCGAATAAGCAGTCGAATAACTTAGTGATGCTTAATGAGTTATCAGCTAAGAAAGCTACCTTATCAGTATTGATCAAATTGAAACTGAGATTCTTGAAGAATCCTTCTTTAGAGACATTATCGACCTTAAGAACATCATTTCCTAACTGGAACTCAGATCTGAAATCGATAAAAGGATATCTTCTGGAAGAAGGCCTAATATCATCGAGCTGAATCTTTTCAAGTGACTTCTTTCTAGAAGTAGCTTGTCTAGATTTAGAAGCGTTAGCCGAGAATCTTCTTATAAAGTCTTGCAGTTCTTTGATTCTCTCTTCCTTCTTCTTATTCTGATCCTTCATCTGGTTCTGGATAAGAGCGGATGACTTAACCCAGAAGTCATAGTTACCGACGAAGACATTAATAGAGTTATAATCGACATCTAAAATTCTGGTGCAGACACGATTAAGGAAGAATCTATCGTGAGAAACGATGAGGATAGTATTCTTGAAATTGATAAGAAATTCCTCTAACCAACGGCAAGCTTTCTCATCGAGGTTATTTGTAGGCTCATCGAGAACCAAAATATCAGGGTTTCCAAAAAGGGCTTGGGCAAGAAGAACCTTGACCTTCATTCTGGCATCGAGTTCTCCCATCTTCTTCTCTTCATATTCCTTAGGGATACCTAAAGAAAGAAGAAGGCTCTCGGCATCAGCCTGAGCGTTCCAGCCATCCATCTCAGCAAATTCAGTCTCTAAAGATGCAGCCTTAATTCCATCGTCATCGTTGAAATCAGGCTTGGCGTATAAAGCGTCTTTTTCATCCATGATATCAACTAATCTTTTATGTCCCAAAAGAACAGTTCTGAGAACTTGAACGTCATCGTAAGCGTTATGGTCCTGCTTAAGAACTGACATTCTCTCTTTAGGATCGATGCTGATAGTTCCAGTAGTAGGTTCTAAATCACCTGAAATGATTCTGAGCAAAGTTGATTTACCAGCTCCGTTAGCACCTATAATTCCATAGCACTCACCGGGAGTGAAACTGAGGTTGACATCCTTAAAGAGGACTTGACCTCCAAACTGCATGGAAACGTTATTGACTATTAGCATTCTTATATCTCCTTATACCGACACTAAATTCTACCAGTAATAATCTTTTTTTGATACCCCTAAACAGCCTAAAAACTAACAATATTTAAAAAAGCGCTATATTTTAAGATAAATAACGCCATTTCTGACTTATTTTCACTTTAAAAGCAGAATAATTTTTCATTATTTATTTGTAAAGGTACTTATTTAAATTTACTCTGTTGTTTTTTACTTCTATTCCATCTAAATTAAGTCTTCTTTTTTGCTCTTCAATTCCACCAAAAGCATACGAAGGTGAAAGCTCACCTTTTGAAGACACTACCTTATAACAAGGATACTTGTCTTTATCCTCGTTACTATGAAGTACATTACCGACATATCTAGAAAGATTCTTATCTCCTAGATACAAGGCTATCTGTTTATAAGTAGTGACTTTCCCTACAGGTATCTTTCTTAGATACTCTAAAATCTCATTTCTATATTTATACATTTGAATAAGTAAATGCTTATTCGTAAAGCTTAAGGAAATAATCAGTCATTTTCTCAGGAGAATCCACACATCCATTCTCAACCCAATAAGAAAGAAGGCTGACAAAAGAATCGATAAGCTGATTCTCTAAGATAGGACGAGGAACATTCCTCTTTACTTCGCTGATAGAAGAAGACAAGACACTCATCAAAGGCTTTATTTCCTTTTTAAGTTCATCTACAAAGAGCTTTTTACCTTCGCTAGATAAAATACCCTTAGTCAGTTCCTCCTCTTCTTTGAAGTGGCAGAAAAGATGAGTTAAATAATGCTTATAATCAAAAACACTCTCTCCGGAAAAATCATGATCTTTCTCTTTATCTACATTAGAGGCGAATACATGATTGAAAATATGATGGCAGACGCTTAAAAGAACATCGTCCTTATCTTTAAAATGAGAATAGAAAGTACTTCTAGATATCTTAGAGGCATCTAAAATATCTTGAACAGTAATCATTGAATAATTCTTAGTCTTCAATAATTCCCCTAATGCCTGATAAAGGCTCTCAAATGTTTTTTCTTCTCTTTTATCCATGGCTTTATTTTAAACAAGAAAGTCTCTTATTTCAAGATAACGAACAAAGTGTCCGATATTTATATCTAGTATATGCATTATTAATTAATATGTGTTCTGTATTTATTGCCTTTTATCGAACACTGACCTTATAATCAAGAAGCAATGTCATCTAAAAGCCTCAAAGAGAAAACCATCTGTGATTCCCCTTATCTGATGTACAAAGTAAGTACTAAAAGAAAGATCTTAATCCTTCTTATCTTACTTGTTCTTTTGCTTTGCATGGTCGTAGTCTCTTTATTTGTAGGAACCAGCGGATTGTCTTTCATAGAAGTATTAAAGACTTTGTTTGGTAATGGTACAGAAAGCTCTACTCTCATCGTCTTTAAAATAAGAATGCCTAGAGTAGTAGCCTCAATAATTGTCGGAGGAGGACTTGCTATAGCAGGACTCATACTTCAATCAGTATTAAGAAACCCAATGGCTTCTCCTTCTACTTTAGGTGTCTCAAACGCTGCGGTGTTCGGCGCTAACTTAGCCATCATCGTCTTTGGAGGAGGAGTCTTCCATAACTCTGATGGGGAAACCTTAACCATTAATAATCCTTATCTTGTCTCTACCATAGCTTTCTTATTTGCTATGCTAGCAACCTTCTTAATACTTCTATTATCAAAACTAAGAAAGTTCTCTCCTTCTACTGTCGTCTTAGCCGGCGTAGCCTCAGGTACCTTATTTTCAGCAGGTACTACCTTAGTTCAGTATTTCTCTTTAGATAACGCTGTCTCTAACGCAGTGTTCTGGTCATTTGGAGATCTTACTAGAGCCTCGTATTCTGAATGTTTAATAATGGCTGTAGTAGTAGCCTTTGCTTTTATAGTCTTCTACATGATGAGATGGAGTCTTAATGCCTTATCCGCTGGAGATTCAACAGCAAAAAGCTTAGGTGTCAGAGTAGAACTAGTACGCTTTGTTTCTTTATTGCTAGCTTCTTTAGTAACGGCAGTCTGCATTTCCTTTGTTGGAATCATAGGCTTTATAGGTCTAATAGCGCCTCAGTTAATTAAAAGATTCATCGGCAATGATCTGAAGACTCTTCTACCCGCTAGCTTATTAACCGGAAGCGTCCTTCTTTTAATAAGCGACACATTATCTAGAGTATTAGTCCAGGGAGTTAATCTTCCTGTAGGAGCCGTCACTTCCTTATTCGGTGCTCCTATCTTCATATATATCCTCTTAAGGAAGAAAGAAGGAAGAGTATGAGTCTTAAAGTAAATTCCCTTTCTTTCTCTTATGGAAAGCAAACAGTATTAGAAGATACCTCTTTTGAGCTTGAGTCTAATAAGATAGGAATCCTTCTAGGACCTAACGGAGCTGGTAAATCAACCATACTTAAATGCTTAGGCCATGTACTTAAACCAAAAAGCGGAACTATGTATCTAGATGATGTAGATATAGAGACACTTAACTCCAGGAAAAGAGCTCAGATGATCTCATATGTAAGCCAGAGCCAAGAAGACAGCGGACTAACTGTCTTTGATACGATTCTTCTTGGAAGAATACCCTATCTTAACTTTGGAGCCAGTAAAGAAGACTACATGAAAACTGACAACATCATTAGAGAACTAGGTCTAGGTAGTCTGTCCTTAAAGCCTGTGAGTTCAATCTCAGGAGGAGAAAGACAGAAAGTCGCTATAGGACAGGCCTTAGTAGGTAACCCTAAGTTAGTCGTCTTAGATGAACCTACTTCTAATCTAGATATCGCCGCTCAACTAGAAATAATCAATATTCTAAATTCACTTAAGAAAGAACATGGATTAACGATTCTAATCGCCATGCACGATCTAAATCTCGCTATGTCTTTAGGAGAGAAGTTCTTCTTCCTGATAGATAAGAAGATTGAGATATCCGGGAATAGAAGCATCATCAATGAAGAAAACATCTATAAGGCTTACAAAGTAAAAAGCAAGCTCATAGAAAACAACGGGGCGAAGTTTGTCTCATATATATAGAAAGGAAAGCATCATGAAAACAACAAAAATTGAAAAAGTCTTAGCCGTCTCCCTTCTTCTCATCTCTTTAGGAGGCTGCTCATCATCTTCATCAGTTTCTACATCTAATAATGTTTCTTCTTCAACTTCAGTTAGCCTAACTTCTTCTGAGGAAGACACCTTCGAAGTAACTGACTTATTAAATAGAAAAGTCACTGTAACTAAATCAAAGATAAAAAGAGTCGTCTGCATCGGAGCCGGAGCCTTAAGACTATATACATATGTAGGAGACCTTGATTTACTATCAGGCATAGAAGATGTCGAAAAGAGTTTCCTCATCTCTATAAGGCCTTATCAGATGGTCAATGAATCAAAATGGGATTCTCTTCCTTCCTGTGGAAAAGGAGGCCCTAGCGGTTCTGCTGACGCTGAAAAGATCTTATCTTGCAATCCTGATATCGTCTTCTCTTTATATACTCAGAGTGCCTCCGCTATGGATACTCTTCAATCTCAGATCAATAAACCTGTCATCACTTTAAGCTATGGAACTAATGAAGCCTTTGATGAAAACGTCAAAACTTCTTTAACTCTGATGGGAAGAATCCTTGGTAAAGAAGAAAGAGCTAAAGAGTTAACAGATTACACAACTAGCATTCAAGAAGAACTTAATTCAAAGACTAAGGATGTTAAAAAAGAAGATAAGCCAACTATTTATCTAGGGTGCCAATCTAACTATGGTACAAAAGGTTTTCAATCTTCAACTTCTAATTATTCTATCTTCGATGCTTCTAATATAAGAAACGTCTTAGATGAAAGCATCGATTATGCTGATAAAGGATACTCCGCTACTATCGACTTAGAAAAGATAGTTAGTATAAATCCCGATAAGATAATTCTCGATGCCGGTGGTCTTTCAAAGTTGAAGAACGAAGACTTCGCTAACTCAGAAAAGAAAGCCGCTATTCTCTCTTTAGACGCTGTTAAAAACGGAGAGGTTTATCTCCAGATGCCTTATAACGCTTATTACACTAATCTTGAGACTGCATATATGGATGCTTATTATGACGCTAAAGTCGCTTACCCTACTATCTTCAAGGATTTAGATATCGAGAAGAAAGCTAATGAGATATCTAAGAAGTTCTTAGGAGTTGAAATCTATTCTTCTTCTACTATTACTGATACCATCTCTAGTTCCATGTACGGCGGTTTTCAAAAGATCGATAATCTGGAGGAGTTTATAAATGACAATGTCAAATAACACTATTGAAGATTTTTTCGATAGACTCGCACCTAACTGGGAAGAACATAATAAGGTTCTTTCTGATGAAGGAAAAGCTCTTATTTCTTCTCTTCCTATCAAGAGCGGAATAAAGGTATTAGATTTAGGATGTGGGAAAGGAATCGCCACTTCTCTTCTTTATTCATTAAGCCAGAATAAAGTAACCGGAATGGATCTTTCTAGTGAAATGATTAAAGGCGCTAGAAAGAACATCAGTTCAGATAAGGCTGAGTTTATTCAAGATGATTTCTACTCCACTAAATTAAAAGGCTTTGATTTCATCGTTATTTTCAACGCTTATCCCCATTTTGTAAGAGTGGATGAGTTTATAAGAAAACTCTATAGTTCCTTAAACGATAACGGATATTTCGCTATCGTTCATGACTTAAATAGAAACGAGCTTTCAATGTGCCATCAGGGCCTTAATACAAACATTTCAAGAAACCTTCTTCCGGTTAATAAAGAAGCAGTTCCCTTTAAAGAATACTTCAATATTATGAGAGCAGAAGAGGATGATTCTTCTTATCTGATACTAGGTCAAAAGAAGAGTTAAGCTTCTCTTAATTTTAGTGTTGACATATCCTATTTTGGAATGTATAAAGTATATGTCGTATATGTCCGGTAGGCGAGACTACTTTAAGGATACGGATTACTGCCGCAAAATAGTGGAGACACTATTCGAGGGCTAACAGGTGATATCGATTCAAGGTATTGCATAGTGTGATTCACTGCCTTATTGAGTTGAAGCTTGAACGGCTTGCTTAATTTTAAATATGTAAGCACCAAGTACCGGATTATTATTTTCCGGCTTGGTGCTTTTTATTTATATTAGGAAAGAAGGTGATAGCTATGGATGGCTCAGATGGATGTAACCGAAGAAATAGAGTAAACATGGCTTTAGATATGGAGAATAATTTTTAGAATCACCTTAAACCATGTTTTCTCTTTATTAATCGTTAATAAAGGAGAAAGGCATGAAAAAGAACAATATCAGAAAACAAGAAGCAAATAACCGTCTTAAGGATATCTCAAAACTCGATATAAATAAGTCCCTCGAGTTTGTAGAGTCTTCTTTAGAGGGCTTAAATGAAGAAGAAGTTAATTCTAGGCAAGATGATTACGGCAAGAATGAAATAACAAAAAAGAATAAGAACTCCATATGGAAGAGACTTTTTGATGCTTTCATCAATCCCTTCTCTTTGATTCTCATCTCCCTTAGTATCATTTCTCTTATCACTGATGTCATCCTTCCGCCTGAGAAGGATCCCTCTACTTTTATCATTATCATGGTCTTAGTTCTAGTATCCGGAATAATTAGACTAGTCCAAGAGACTAGAAGCGGTAATGAAGCTAGCAAGATAGCGAAGATGGTAACTACCACTACATGTGTAAAAAGAAAAGATGAAGATAAGAAAGAAATACCTTTAAGCGAAGTTACTATCGGTGATGTTATTTATCTAGCCGCCGGTGATATGATTCCGGCTGATCTTAGAATCATTCAAAGCAAGGACTTATTCATATCTGAATCATCTTTTACCGGTGAAAGCGAACCTATTGAAAAGACACCTACTATCAACTCAGATGATAAGAAAGCTCTTCTCGAGATTAATAACCTAGCGTTCATGGGTTCAAATGTCATCTCCGGGTCAGGTATAGGAATAGTCGTAAATATCGGAGACGATACTGTCTTAGGCTCTTTATCTAACAGCATCAATAAGAAAAAGGAAAAGACCAGTTTTGAAAAAGGCGTTAATTCTGTCTCCTGGGTTCTTATTGTTTTCATGTTAGTCATGGTTCCTATCGTCTTCTTAATTAACGGATTAACTAAAAAGGATTGGATTCAAGCGTTGCTTTTTGCTATCTCTATCGCTGTAGGCTTAACTCCCGAGATGCTTCCTATGATCGTCACTACTTGTCTTGCTAAAGGCTCGGTAAAGATGAGCAAGGAGAAAGTAATCATCAAGAATCTAAACTCCATCCAGGACTTAGGATCAATCGATGTTCTCTGCACTGATAAGACAGGTACATTAACTCAAGATAAAGTAGTCTTGGAATACCATATGGATATCACGGGAAAAGAAGACGAAAGAGTCCTCCGCCATGCTTTCTTGAATTCTTATTATCAAACTGGTTTAAGAAACCTCATCGATAATGCTGTTATTTCCTATCAGGGAATGAAGATAAATAACAATGATGAATTTGAAAGACTCAAGACTAAATACTCTAAAGTCGATGAAATACCCTTCGACTTTGAAAGAAGAAGAATGAGTGTCGTCGTTAAGGATAACCTTGGTAAAACCCAGATGATTACTAAAGGAGCCTTAGAGGAAATCCTCTCTATATCTACTTATGTCGAATACCAAGGACAAGTAGTCCCTCTTAATGATGACCTAAAGAGAATATGCCGCTCTAAAGCTGGGGAGTTAGCCTCAAAAGGCATGAGAGTCATCGCCGTTTCTCAAAAGACCAATCCTCCTAGCGAAGGAGTCTTCTCTACTAAAGATGAATCCGATATGGTTCTGATAGGCTTTTTAGCCTTCCTTGATCCGCCTAAGGAAACCGCCTATAAAGCCATCAAGGCTCTTTCAGATCACGGAATAAGCGTCAAAGTACTCACTGGTGATTCAGATCGAGTCACTAAGTATATCTGCTCAAAGGTCGGAATAGATGCTTCTAGGATTCTCCTTGGCACTGATATAGAAGATATGGATGATAAGAAGCTTTCTTTAGAAGTAGAGAAAGTAAATGTATTCGCTAAGCTTTCACCTGAAGAGAAAGCTAGAGTAGTCACAGCCTTAAGAAACAACGGGCACTCTGTAGGATACATGGGAGACGGAATCAATGACACGGCAGCCTTAAAAGCCGCTGATGTCGGAATATCTGTCGATACCGGCACTGATATAACTAAAGAGTCAGCCGGTATCATCCTCCTTGAAAAGGATCTTATGATTCTCGATAAGGGAGTCATGGAAGGCAGAAAGACTTATGTCAACATGATCAAGTACATCAAGATGACAGCTTCATCTAACTTCGGAAACATGTTCTCTGTCTTGATAGCCTCCGCTTTCCTTCCTTTTCTTCCTATGCAGCCTATCCACCTTCTCTTGCTTAATCTTCTTTATGATATTTCTTGTATCTCCCTTCCTTGGGATAATGTCGATCCTAAATATCTCTTATCCCCTAGAAAGTGGGATGCTAAATCAGTCACGAGGTTCATGTTGTTCTTCGGGCCGGTCTCTTCTATATTCGATATCTGCACTTACGCTCTGATGTACTTCCTCATCTGCCCTAATGTCTTAGGAGGAAGCTATAACTCTCTTACAGATCCTTCTGCTCAGAAAGCCTTCACTTCCTTATTCCAGTCAGGTTGGTTTATCGAGTCTATCTGGACACAGACCTTAGTAATCCACATGCTTAGAACAGAAAAGATTCCGTTCATCCAGTCTAGGCCTTCTAAGAATGTAGTTATCTTAACTTCTCTAGGAATATTAATAGCCACTGTTATTCCTTTCACCTTCATAGGAGAAAGGATAGGTCTTTCTTCCTTGCCGTGGTATTACTTCGGGTATCTAGTATTGTTCATCCTAGGCTATTCTCTTCTTATCACCTTGATGAAGAACATATACGTCAAGAAATACAAGACGCTGTTATAGACTAGATAAAGAAAAGATTCTCCTTGTTTCACCGCTGATTATTGTTGTTTCTTGCTCTATATATTTCATTCGCTTATCTGTTCTTTTAAAAGGTAAAAGCAGACACAAAAGCAAGTAAGATGAGATCTAACTGCCATATAAAGTTCCCCTTTGTTCAAATCTTTCCATTTACCATTTCTCTTTTCACTGCTAGAATTGAATAAACTTCAATCGTAGAAGTAAGGAGAAGAATATGCTAACTGGAATAATAATCGGGTCTATCTTACTTGTTATCCTTATAATGTGGTTTCTTTCCGGGTTTATCTTTCTTCGCTTTATACTTCATAAAAGAAAGAAACCCCTTAATATATTCCCTAAGACTGAACCTAAATACGATTTTAGAAACGATAAAGAATGGGTCGATTCCTCAAATGGAAGATTTCTTGAGCTTAAGTTAAAGAAAAAGACTCTTAAAGCACGTTTAGTCCCTATTGAAGGCTCTCATAACTATTTGATTTCCGCCCATGGGTTCAAAGGTGATTATTACTCTCATACGATGATGCTTCATAAGCTTGCTAAAGGGCTTAATGCCTCAGCTTTGCTCTTAGTCTTAAGAGGAGATAAAGAGTCCTCTTTTTCCTATTGCTCCTTAGGAAGCAAGGAATCAGAAGACCTCATTTTATGGATAAAAGAGTTAGAGAGACTAGACCCTTTATGCAACATCTATATATACGGCGTCTCTATGGGAGGGGCGACTGTTGACTTCGCCTCTAATAAGTTCGACTCCCACGTAAAAGGAGTTATTTCTGATTCGGGCTTTTCTAGAGTCAAGGATCAGACAAGAGACTTAGTTAAGAATAAGCTAGGGGGCTTTACTCCTCTTTTCATGGTGAGTGTTTCTATCTGGTACTTCCTTATTTTCCACATCTCTATCAATAAATATACAGATGAGGCCTTAAAAGACTGCAAGGTTCCTTTTTTCTTTATTCACTGCAAGGATGATACCTTCGTCAATCCTAATAACATCACCCATCATATAGAGAACTATAACAAGAACAATTATTACGAGAAGTGAATAATTCCTAATTGCCCTCACGCCATAGGAGATTTTGCCTACCCTGAGGAATACATTAAAAAATCCCTGGCTTTCTTTTTAAAAGCCAAGGATTAATTAGACTTTGTTTCTTTCTCTGCTGATTATTAGAATGTCTGATAATTAGGGCAGAAGAAGACGCTATCAGCAGAACCGTAAGTGAACTTTACTGCCTGTCCATTGGTCTTTACAGTTCTCGAGGTAGGAATACCTAAGAATGTGTTGACCTTGATAGAAGTCACTTGGTAATTAGTTAGAGCTGAAGTCGAAGCATTAGTATTGAAAGCGGAAATGTATTCGCTGTATCTAGTCATATCTTCAGTGGCGCCAGAATGATAATTAGCCTTTAAGGACAGATTATCGATCTTTACCATACCGCCTAAGACTGATACGACAGGATCACTTCCTGACTGACCTACATACAAGGATTCTAGTTTGTTATCAGAGTCATGAGTAATATCTACTTCTATCTTATTAAGCGACAAGACGCTTGAGAGATAGACGATATTGCCTAGGTTCATAACTAGCGTGAACTTGCTAGCCGTAGAAGAATAAGTAGCAGAATCGATGTACTTAGAATAATCGTGATAAATAGTAGCTGAGGATGAAGATGAAGAACCTACTTGCTGATACATGATCTCAGTTCCTAAGCCGGATACTTCATAAAGGTCGAGAGTGTAATCGAGTAAGTAATAGAGGATGTTAGTAGTTGAGCCCAGCAATTCATCTCTAGTGACCTTGAAGTTCTCAGAGGTAATAGTTCCGCTGTTATTCTCGGTATGGCAGACATATGCCATGTCTTCATCTACAAAGTACTCCGTACAGTAGAAGCCCTTAGTAGAAGGATTAGTCGAAGCTGATGAGTTCCTGTTCTTATTGTAGGCCAGGACATAAATATAAGCTTCTGTCTTGGTATCAGTTACCTTTACCTTAGCCATGCAGAAGGCTTTGAGGTTAGCGACTGAAGCGCCGGTGAATAAGAAGTCGACATCTAAGGACAAAGAACCAGTTAAGTAGAAGTAAGACTGCTCAGTGGTATTAAGTCCCATCTGTAAGAACAAAGGAAGATTATCGAGGTTGATGAACTTGCTTTCGTTACCGACATATTCCATGCAGGTAGGAGAAGTAGTGGTGTTGTAATCTTTTCTAGCGATACTGATATTCATAGTCTGTCCGGAGACATCACCAGTAAGAGTTAAGCCATCGATCTGATAAGCACCTTCAGAATTAGAAGAATACTTGATGGTCATAGTGAACGGAGTACCAGTATAGTCATCGTAGTCCTGAGTGTAATCGATGTCTCCGCTTAAGAGAGCAGGATTTACAGAAAGGATGATTTCATCATTAGTGACGGAGATCTTTCTTATGTAGTTATCAAGCAAAGTCAGATAATCCTTATCAGCGATGATGTTCTGGATAGATAAGCCGTTAGCGATGCTAGCAGCAGTCTTGGAATAGTGAGATAAGAGATTAGAAGGCTTCAATAAGTTAGAGTCAGAAGCATTATTAATAGAGTCTATGACATCAAAGACTGAGGAGTTCTTCATGATAAGGTGCATGTTGCCGTTATAATCAGCAGTCGACTGACCTTGCTGAGGAACATAGCCTAGATAAGACCTGTCTTTTCCGTTAGCGTCAGTTACATTAGTGCCAGACCCAAGATATGAGAAGTTGATGCTATGAGACTGATACTTGTTGTTGCCTAGAGGCTCGTTAACAGTGATGTTACCACCAGCATCAGGCTTAGTAGAATCAGTCTTTCTATCGACATTGGCGTATCCGCTAATAGAAGCATCGCCTAATGAACCATCGAGGGTTAACTCGAACTGATCCATATAAGAAGGCAGATTGATAAAGGCATCAACAGCGTTATCGACAGCGACATAAGTTCCGGTCTGATCAGAAGTAAGAGGAGTATAAGTAGAAGCATCGCTATTGATAGTAAGAGTGATATCTCCAGTAGTAGTGCTCTTATCAGCATCGACATACTTGAGTCCGCTGATCTTGATATCCTTAAGTTCTTTAGTGTCGGAATCCAATTCGATCTTCAACGAGCTGATATCCTTGAAGAAATCAGCATAGACCGAGTCTTCAGTGATGAGGCTTAAGTTGATAGAGAGAATCAAAGAAGAAGAATCGTCTCCATTAGATAAGGTAATGATATCGCTAAGAGAAGATAAGTCGCCTTCTAAGATGTTATTAACATCAGTCATGAAAGTAGAATCAGACTTGAATGTATCATTTAAGAAATCCATAACTGACTGCATAGAATCGAAGGAGACAGAAGTAGAAGACGAAGAATTCTTGAATAGATCGACTAGCTTACCAGTGCAAGTATTAGAGATAGAGTTCTTAATTACGCCATGGTTAGAGGCAAAGTAGATTGACTTATCCTGATAATAAGCATCTATAGAATGCGTCTGCCCTCTAGTAAGATCATTAACGCCAGCGGAGATGTGGTACTTCCCATAATCAGATCCGTTTAAGTTAGTTAAGTCTAAGCCAGTAGTATCGCCTTCGATTACACCAGAAGCGACATACTTATTAGAGTTAGGAGCAGTCATATTCATCGAATAACCGACTGAGAAGACATTATCGATAGTCGAATCATCGTGGCTGAAGATATGGTAGAAATCAGAGACAGTCTGGAAGATAGATGAAACAGAAGAATAATCATCGTACTCTCCAGTAGAAGGATCGATTGAGAACGAGCATCCAGCAGACAGATCAAGAGAGATGCTCATGACCATGTTGTGATAAGAAATATTGGTGATGCTGAATGACTTGAAGGAACCAGAAGAAGTAGTGTTGATAGAGACTGCCATATTGGTATCAGAATCTAATCCGACTGATTTACCAGAGAGATAGAAAGTAATAGCGCTATCTGAATAGGAGAAATCAGAGATCAAGCTAGTAGGAATATAATTGCCGATCAATAAAGGATTGTTCTTAGCCTGAGCGATCAAGCAAGATAATGACAAGACATCGCTGGCCTTAGCAGATGCCATCTCTTCTTCAGTAGGATCACTTGTCATCTTGCTAGCTAAGGATACGACCTTGCCTAAAGAAGAATTAGTGACCTTTCCTTTAATAGAATCACCGACCTTGAGATAAGAAGTTCCCTGTTCATAATGAACATCAGCGACACTCTTATCAGTCCCGGTCTTATCTAGACAGAGTTCAAAGACACCCTGGTCGAAATTAGAGACATCACTTAAGGATGATAGATCAGCGTTGAGCTTTCCATCGATTCCGAGTTTCTTCTGATTAGTAAGAGGATAGTCGACATCGATCTTCAAAGAAGAATTGAACTTTCTGTAATTAGGGTTATCGCTTCCGTCGATAGTCTGATTGGCGATATTAGCGATAGTCTCACATAAGGAATTAGTAGTTTCATAGATAGCGGATATATCAGTGTACTTAGCCTTCTCATCGCTAGTCATTCCAGTGAAGGAAGAGACAGTGTTGATAGAAAGGTTGAGATCTAAGCCTAAGTTGATAACAGTGTTATCACCGGCCTTAGTAGAATCAGCAATCTCAATACCGACAGTGGAGTCCCCAAATCCTAAATAAGAGATGTTATATGACTGATCAGACTCAACGATGAAGTTGAGATTAGTAAAGGAAATAGTCTTAGTTCCTATAGGTAAGGAAATATTACCAAGAGGAATAGTGTATTTATAGCCGTTATTTGTTGCAGTAGCGGTCTTATCGACTGTATCAGCATCTAATGACTCGAAGACAGAAGTTAAAGAAGAAGCTATTCCGTCTAGATCAAAGCTAGGAGTAGAAACAATACCAGAAAGCAAAGTGACAACACCGCTGATATCAGTAGGGGCCTTAGCCATGAGCTTATGAACATTAGAAGAGCCGTCCTTAAATGAGAAATAAGCATAATCACCGGCTTCGTAATCCATATTCATATAAGTATGGATATTCTCATATTTGACTTCTAAGTCAGACTTGAGCTTGATAGCGTTAGTAGATGTGTAATCGATATCTCCGTTATTGAGGACTAAAGACATGGTGTCAGACTGATGGCCGTTGATGTTCCCTTGAATAGAGATAGTGGCATCAGAGATAGACATCTCACCTTTTTTAGTAGCTTTATAAATGACAGCAGCAATACCAGTAAGGTTCTGTCCGTCGATATTTGAATCGTAATATGAAGGATTGTAGTTAGTAGAGCTCGATTCAGATGAATTCGAGTTAGCGCCTTTAGTAGAGTTTGAATATGCTATAGCGTATGTAGTTGTACCGCATAAGGATGCCGCAGCGATTCCTATGATGGTATACATGAATATTCTTTTCATTTATGTTTAGTTCCTTTCTTTTCTATTAGTCTTTCCAGAGGTCGAATCCATTGAACTCAGTATTGGAAATCTCCGGGATAGCAACATCGACTGAAGTATCACCGTTAGTGATAGTGCTCGTATCAGAGTGGTAGTAGTACTGAGTCATCTGCTGACTGGTATCTACATTTGAGATAAGAGCGTTAAGGGTAGTCTTATATGAGTCTTCGTAATAAGAACTGATCAGGTATAAATCGGATGAGAAGTTGAAGGTTATCTTAGAAGAAGTAAAGGTAGGATATTCTTTAAGTCCGCCTGTGCTCTTCATCTGGACCTTGTAATACTCGTTAGCCCCTCCAGAAGCGACATTGAGGTTGAAGGTAGCCTTATAAGTTCCATCATCGTTCTTAACGAAAGTTGAATCCAAGATGGTAGAAGAATAAACCGAGTAGACGATGACTCCTTGAACCGAATGCTTAGTAGTATCTTTAGAAGCTTCATAGTCAGTCGCTGATGAAGTCAGATACTCATCTTTAATAGCAGAGGTAGAAGCAGAATCAGTAACGCAGTAGTAATAGCCTTTGAACAGCTTTCCATACGACCCGATGTAACTGTTATAAGTAAGCTCATCAGGAGAGATAGAAGCATCAGTCCAGTCAGAAGCATATTTATTTCTGTAGGCTTTGATCGTTCCGCTGTTATCATCGTAGAAACGATAAGCGGTATGAACAAAGGATGAAGACGATATGTTCTGATTGAAAGAACCAGTAGGAGTCGAATAAGTCGCTGACTCAATGTTCTGAGTGACTCCAGCCGCAGTAGCACCGGAGTGAGCGATAAGTAAAGAATAAGGTGACATAGCCTGCATATAGCAAGCGTAGTTCAAGACATTCTCAGGAGAAGACTGATAATCAGTTAAAACAGTATCGTTAGTGATCGACTTCTGAATGCCGGAGATAAAGCTAGAATCTATATCAGCACCGACAGCGAGTTTGATTTCAGTAGTCTTAGGATTGAGAGTCGAGAAGACTTTGAGCCCAGCAAAAGAACCAACAACGCCAAAAATGATGGCGACAACGCCAGAAGAAATCCAAGTCTTCCTTTTCCTTTGTGTAGGAGTGAGGACTTTTTTGTCCTTGGAATGTTTGATTGATTTGTCTTTTTTAGACTCAGTTTCAGTCTTGTCTTCCATCAAATAATTCTCTCCACTTTCATCCGGTGGTTTTAACCACCGTATTAGTTTTACAGTGTTACATATTTTCTTTCAAATATTTTTTGACACTAGTAAAACTGTGTAAGAAAATGAGCGTTTGCTGATGATAATATTTTAATAGTCTAAGCAAAAATAACGAAAATTTGTCGTATTCGGCAAAATTGCCTATATTTATCGGCTTTTTTAAATCAAAATCGTCAAGTAAAATAATTAGAAGGCGAAATGACTAAAGACAAATAAAGACTATGTTAATATTTAAGTCCTATACATGGGCGACACTATGTATGTTTTTCAGCCATTTATTCACTTATTTTCATCTTTTTTCAGACAGTGAACATTCAGTGTCTTAATCTACAGATTTTAAAGAGGACACCATGTCGATAGAAAGAATCTTTTTAGCAAGAAGAATATCGACTAAGGCAATCGAGGAAATAATGACCAAAACTGAGTAAATATAACTGGTCCAAACAATGTCTGCCAGGCTTCCAAACTTAAGATAAAGAATCAAGAAAGATATGAGTCCTATGCCTAAAGGTATTCCTATTATTATTCCAATCAGAGCCATAATAAGAATTTCTCTATAGATATAAGTCAGAACTTCCTTGTTGTTATAGCCTAAGACCTTAAGAGTGGCGATCTCATGGCTTCTCTCCCCTATATTGATATTTGTAAGGTTATAGATAACAAATAAACATAAGAGTATAGAAAACAATATGACTAGCCAGGCTATAGGTCTTAAGGTAGCTTCCATACCGTGAAGATTATTAGAAGTGGAGTCAGATATGTTCAAAACACCAAAGCCAGCGAAGACCAAAGCCGTTCCTCCGCATATTGATATAACAGTCATCCAGAATTTCTTCTTGTAACGGAAGATATTCCTAATCGATGATTTGAACTTAAAAGAAAGCTTCTTCCAGATGAAAGGAATTCTCTCTAATAGAATCTTCTTCCCCGGCTTAGGAGAAGAAGGAATAAGTAAAGTAGCCGGTTCGTTTCTTAAGGAGCGGAACGATACGTATAAAGAAGAAATAATGACGCAAGCAAAAGTCAGAATAGCGGATACTATCCCAGCATCGGGTTTTATATACGAAGACATCTTAGGCAAGGTAAACATAGCCTCAAAAGCCGGGAAGATAACAGTAGGTATTATCTTGAATCCTAAAGCCATACCTGAAGATATGCCGATTAAGCAACATATAATCCCGTATATCAGATATTTTGATACTATCGCCATATTAGATAGTCCTTGAGTCTTAAGGCATCCTATCTTGGATCTATCTTCAGTTATCATTCTAGATGTAGTGGTGGTGACCGCTAAAGCCGTGACTAGTATAAAGAAAGCCGGGAATAAGAAAGTCAAAGTGTCTACTTTCTCACAATCTGTTTTCAAAGTAGCAAAGCTCTTATTCTCCTCTAAGGTCAGATAAGCGTACTTATTTTCTCCCATATCGCTTTTAATAGAGTCCAGTTCAGTAGTTACATAGTCGTTATACTCGGAAGATAATCTTGAATATTTATTCTCGTTTTTTAAAGTCATTCTTATATCAGTAGTAGGAAAAAAAGATGCTAAAGAAGAAGGCACTAGATTCTTATCTATATATAGACATGAGACTATGCTCTTATCCTCATCTGTTAAGCTAGGCTCATCATCTTTAAGAAAGTACATGCTGTCTTCTACTATGCCGGTAACTTTAAATGTATTATCGTAAGATCCTAAAGACCAGGTGAATTCTTCTCCTATAGTAGGTTGTTCCATACTAGAACCCATTTTCTTAAGAGCCAGTACATCTGTAAAAGAAGAAGGCTTTTCACCTTCTTTTAATGTCAGTTTATCTATGTCGCTAGATAAGTCGACGATATTTAACCTAGTTATCTTGTTATCGATAAGAGTATCAGCGACCATTCCAGTATCGTAAGACACTATCTCATCATTAGAAGCAAAAGAATCTATCTCTTCAGTTGAGAACCCGCTTTGGCTTTTGCATTTAATCGTAATATCAGGAATATTAGACTCTTCAAACATCTGATTATAAGAATCCTCTATAGTCCCTGATAAAGTACCAAGTCCGCTGACAAAAGCCACACCTAAAAGAATGATCACACATATAGAGATAAGCCTAGAGATATTATGAGTGATATCTCTAAAGACACCTTTGATATATTCTTTCATTTACCATTCGATCTCCGAGATATCTTTCGGGTGTAAATTGATCTCTTCTTTCTCCGCTCTTCCGTTCTTGATATGGATGACTTTATCAGCCATATCCTTCAAGGCGGAGTTATGAGTAACTATCAGTACAGTCTTCTTTTCATTTCTCGACATCTCGTGAAGCAAAGAAAGAATACTCTTGCCGGTCTTGTAATCAAGAGCGCCAGTCGGCTCATCGCATAAAATAAGCTTAGGATTCTTAGCTAAAGCTCTGGCGATAGAGACTCTCTGTTGCTCTCCTCCTGATAACTGGCCAGGAAAGTTATTAGCCCTATCTTTAAGACCCACTTTAGTAAGTACTTCCATAGGGTCTAAAGCATCTTTACATAGTTCAGTCGAGAGCTCGACATTCTCCAAAGCTGTTAAGTTAGGCATCAAGTTATAAAGCTGAAAGACAAAGCCTACAGTATTTCTTCTATATAAAGTAAGGTCCTTGCTTTTCATAGTAGAAAGATCCTTACCTCCGACCACGAGCTTACCATTAGTAGAATGGTCCATGCCTCCGATAATATTAAGAACTGTAGTCTTCCCAGCTCCTGACGGCCCTAGGACTATAGAGAACTCTCCTTCGTTCACCGTAAAAGAAATATCGTCTAGAGCATTCACTTCCATAGATCCGATATTGTAAGTCTTATAAACATGTTCTACGTCTACCATGTAAGAGGACATAAAATCACCAACCCTTCTTATCTAAAGTATAAGAAGATAAAAGGGTTAAATCACTCTACTAAAAAGAGAATTAAACGTTTATTTCTTATTATCAGGAAAAACGATGATTTATATTTTTAAAGTATCACTTGGCAACTTTGTTATCTGATATAAAATTAAGCGTGTTTCTTATGGTGTTTTCTATAGGCCTAGTTGTAAATCCAAGTTCATCTTTAGCCTTCTTATTAGTGAATCTAGAGTTACTTGTAAGTGTATATAAAGAATAAGAAGTATATAAGGCCGGAACCTTTCTTATTTTATAGTAAAGCTCGCTTAAAGGAGCTGTTAGCTTAGCTAGCCACATAGGAATAATAGTCTTTATGTCTTTCTTATTAAGAATCGTTGACGCTATATGAATAACATCTCTTATCTCATAGTATTCATTAGTCAAAAGATAACATTCTCCTTTTCTGCCTTTATCTAAAGCCTCTATTATTCCTTTAGCTACATCCCTAGCATCTACAAAGTTATATCCGCCTTTAACTAAGGCCGTAAGCTTTCCCTTTTCGTAATCGACAAAAAGCCTAGTGAGATGAGAATGCCCGTAATCATTAGGCCCTATTATTCCAGAAGGATGAACAATAACACCATTTAGCCCGTTAGCAACTGCATCTAAAAACAACTGGCTGGCCTCTGCTTTAGTCTTAGCGTAATCTCCTTTTACATCATTTGGGTCAAAGTGATCGATTTCACTTATGACTCTATTATCTTCATAACTAGGAATAGCGTGAACAGAGCTTACATAAACCATCTTCCCTACATCTATGCCTTTAAGGCTAGTAAGGATATTCTTCATGCCCTGAACATTAACAAGATGCTGCTTCTCTACATAATTAGAGGCTAAAGAGATAATTCCAGCGCAATCGATGATGTATATTTTCTCATCGATATCATGCTTGAAGAAGTTCTTCATGCTTTCGACATCTAAAACATCCCCTTCTTGCTTCCTAACTTCTTTTGGAAGATGCACTATCAAAGGATCGTTTTTTAAGACCATGGCCTTTACTCTTTGACCTGAGCTAACAAGTTCTTTGCACAAAGTAAGCCCTAGATGACCTGTAGCGCCTAAGACTAGATAAGTTTCCTTCATAATCTATCTCCTTTCCCTCCGAGTTTAGGAAGATAAAATATACATCTCTAACTACATCTTATATCAGAAACAACGACAAACAAGTTAGTAGAGTAAATTAGCCTTAAACAGATAAATTATTAAATGTAAAAGAGACCGAAAACTTAAATATTTGGAATTTAGCCACTATTGATAAAAAGGAGTATTTTTCCCCCTTGAACTTAACGAGTTTCTTTTATATACTTATGGGCAATAAAGACATGGATAACCCTGATTGTTGTAAGCAAGTCATCATCGGAAGAAGATCTAAAGATCTAACGTATAAGAGCACCGCTTTTTCATTGATTGCGGTGGCTTTATTCGTATCTGTTATTCTTCTGGCATATATCCTCATCTTCCATAACGGAAATACCCTATATCATTCATTCCTTCTCTGGCTGATGATATTTGGAGCAATCGCTCTTATTTCCTTAATCGCAATACTGGTTATTTCGCTATCTAAAAGTTGGAATAACAAGAATCTAAATAAGCCGGTGATAACTATTAAAGACGAACAAATCACCATTCACAATTCTCCTTCCCCTAAAGTAATTAACGTCAGCGAAGTATCATTCATCACCTTCCAGAAAGAAGAAGGCATGTTCCTAAACAAGAAAGATAAAGAAGCCGGTTCAATCTCCTTCAACTTCAAGAACGGAAAGAAAGCCGTAGCCTACAATATCAAAAACGTCGAAGATTGCTCTACAAAACTAAAAGAGATAATTTCCACTACTATAATCAAGAAAAACGTCTAATATTAAAAAGACTTTGAAGATCAAACCTCAAAGTCTTTTTTAGTCCTAGTCTTCTTGATTGGCGATAGCATTTCCAGTGTAGAGCTGGTAATACTTTCCCTTCTGCTTAAGTAGATCATCATGAGAACCTCTTTCGATGATTCTTCCTTGGTCTAAGACCATGATTACATCAGCGTTCTTAATAGTAGAAAGACGGTGAGCGATGACGAATACTGTTCTCCCCTTCATAATGGCATCCATGCCTTTTTGAACCAAGGCTTCAGTTCTGGAGTCGATTGAAGAAGTAGCTTCATCGAGAATCATGACAGGAGGATCAGCGACAGCAGCTCTAGCAATAGCGATCAGCTGTCTTTGTCCTTGAGATAAAGAAGCACCGCCATTTGATAGATATGTATCGTATCCCTGAGGCAGTAATCTTATGAACGAATCAGCGTTAGCGAGCTTAGCGGCCTTTTCGATTTCTTCATCAGTAGCGTCGAGTTTACCAAACCTAATATTCTCTCTAATAGTACCAGAGAACAGCTTAGTATCCTGCAAAACAATCCCTAATGACCTTCTAAGGTCGTTTTTCTTAATCTTATTGATATTGATATCATCGTATCTGATTTTTCCATCAGCGATATCGTAGAAACGGTTGATGAGGTTTGTGATAGTAGTCTTGCCTGCTCCGGTAGGTCCGACAAAGGCGACCTTCTGACCAGGCTCTGCGTATAAGGTTATATCGTGAAGTACAATCTTGTTAGGGACATATCCGAAGTCCACATCGTTGAAATTGATTTTGCCTTTCAACCAAGTATAAGTAGTCTTAGTCCCATCTTTATGAGGATGCTTCCAAGCCCACATACCAGTTCTTTCATCACACTCGATAGGATTGTTGTCCTTATCGGGCTTAGCGTTACATAACTCGACGTATCCTTCATCTGTTTCTTTAGGAGAATCTATCATCTGGAAGATTCTAGTAGAGCCAGCTAAGGCTAAGGCTATAGTGTTAGTCTGCTGAGAGACCTGACCTATAGGCTGAATGAACGATTTAGAGTAAAGCAAGAATGAAACGATAGTCCCTACTTCAAATACGTGCTGCCCGATTAAGGAGACTCCAGTGATGTTATTTACGATAGCTAATCCGCCAACCAAGGCTAAGATTACATACTGAAGGTTTCCTAACTGGTTAACAGTAGGCATAAGGATATTAGCGAATCTATTAGCCTTTACTGAGTAGTTAAATAAGGCATCATTGTGCTTATCAAAGCCTTCGATGTTTCTCTTCTCGTAATTGAAGACCTTAACTACTTTCTGGCCGTTAGTCATCTCTTCGATGTATCCGTTGGTCTTTCCAAGTTCTATCTGCTGAGAGATGAAGTACTTAGAGGACATCTTCACAAAATACTTAGATAAGAAGAAGATGAGGATAGCAAACAATATGACGATTCCTGTAAGGAGAAGATCGGTGATCAGCATCATGATTAAGCAAACGATCATAGTCATGACAGCTGATGCCATCATAGGCAAGGCACGGGAAAGCATCTCTCTTAAGGAATCGACATCATTAGTATATATCGACATGATGTCACCGTGGGTCCTCGAATCGAAATAAGAGATAGGAAGATCCTGCATGTGATCGTAAAGCTCATCTCTTATTCTCTTCTGAACTCCTTGACCGATGATAGACATCGTGTAGTTATATAAATACGAGCAGATAATACCAAGAAGATAAATGCATCCTAAAACGATAATAGAAGTAGTAAAGCTCATGCCTAAGAAACGAAGATCTCCTAAGGGAACAGAATTCCCAGCAGCATCCGGCAAGGCCTTAGATATGAATTCATTGATGAATACAGTTCCGACAAAGTAAGAACCGATAACACCAGAAGCAGAATTTATAATGATGCAGAACAGAACAAGAACGAAGTGGAAAGGATAGTACTTGAAGACGTAGTTAAGAAGTCTTTTTACTGACTTCATCTGATCCTTTTTAGAAACCTTAGCCATATTTCTATTGGCTTTCATATTAATTGCAGGCATCGAAGTCACCTCCTCCTAACTGAGACTCGTAAAGTTCTTTATAAACAGGGCAAGTCTTCATAAGCTCATCGTTATCGCCTCTAGCGACGATCTTTCCTTGATCCATGACCAAGATTAAAGAGCAGTCCTTTATAGAAAGAATTCTCTGTGCGATGATGAACTTAGTAGTGTCTTTTCTGCTCTTCTCAAGACCTTCTCTAATCAAAGCGTCGGTATGAGTATCACAAGCTGAAGTCGAATCATCAAGTATCAGAATCTTAGGGTTCTTTAATAAAGCCCTAGCGATACAAAGTCTCTGCTTTTGACCGCCTGAGACATTGCTTCCGCCTTCGACTATCCTGGTGTTTAGCTTATCAGGGAAAGAATTGATAAAGTCAGTAGCCTGAGCTATATCGCAAGCCTTATATATTTCTTCATCAGTGGCGTTAGGATTTCCCCATAACAAGTTATCTCTGATAGTTCCCGTAAATAATGTATTCTTCTGTAAAACTACAGCGACTGAGTCTCTTAAGACTTCTAAGTCGTACTTTCTTACATCTACTCCTCCGACTTCTACTTCTCCAGAGGTGGAGTCATAAAGCCTGGCAATCAAAGATACTAAGGTAGTCTTAGAAGAACCGGTGGAGCCGATGATTCCAACTATCTCGCCCGACTTAATATGGACATCGATATCGCTAAGTACATTCTTATTAGGGTTATAAGCGAAATCGACATGATCGAAGTCTACTCTTCCGTCTTTAACTTCTTTAATGGCGTTTTTAGGTGATTTGATATCGGGGTCTTCAACTATTATCTCAACGATTCTCTCAGCGGAGTTTCTAGCGATAATAATCATGACGTAGACCATAGAGACCATCATAAGTGACATCATGATCATCATGACGTAAGTGATTAAGGTTGAATAGCCACCTATAGAAAGCTGAGCCTCATTTGAGCTTACAATCATATTGGCGCCTAAATAGGAAATCAATAAGATAGCGGAATAGACAGCAATATTCATTACAGGGTTATTGAAGGCGAGCATCTTCTCTGCTTTAATGAAGTTCCTATAGATGAAATCAGATATCTTAGAGAAGTGCTTCTTTTGATAGTCCTCCCTTGTAAATGACTTAACTACTCTTATGCCATCGACATCTTCCTCGACGCTTTCATTAAGATCATCGTAAGTATCGAAGATCTTAACAAAGATAGGATGAGCCTTAGAGGCGATAAGAAGAAGCAGGAATAAAATAATAGGGATGATAACTAAGAAAATCCATGCTAGTCTCCACTGAGTAACAAAGCACATGACCAAAGAGAAGATCATCATAAAAGGCGCTCTGATAACTGATCTTATTATCTGAAGGAAAGCATTCTGAACATTAGTGACATCGGTAGTGGTTCTAGTGACTATAGAAGCCGCTGAGAACTTATCGATGTTCTTAAATGAATAATCCTGGATGTGGTCGTACATGGCTTTTCTGAGGTTTCTTCCAAAACCAGCCGAGGCTGAAGCGGCGTAATATCCGGCGGATATTCCCATAATAGCAGCGAATATAGCAAGTCCTCCGATAACTCCACAATACAGGTAGATACCAGAGATGCTAGAGCTCCCTTCGGCTTTTGAAATAGACTTAACAGTATCGATCAAGAACTGCATATAATAAGCGACCAAGACCTCAGCTATAGACTCTAGTAAGACAAATCCCCAAGTGAGTAAAGTATCTTTCCAATAGCCGTGTATATAAGTGACTAAGGTCTTAAGTGTCTTTTTCCCGTTTTTACTAGCGACAGACTTTTTCTTCATTTTTTCTTGCCCCTTCCTTCTTCTATATCTTCTTTGCTCCCGACATTATCGAGAATCCTGAATAGCACTTTAGTGCATCCTTCTTTTTCTTCTTGAGATAATCCTTCTTCAATCTTAGCGTTGATAACCTTGAACATCTCATCGAAGTCCTTATGGGCTTGCTCTCCTTTAGGAGTGAGGACGATGAATTTCATTCTTAAGTCATCTTCGTCGTTTACGGTTTTTATAAGGCCTTTTTTCTCAAGCCCATTAAGAGTCTGAGAGACTGTGGCCTTAGAGACATGATGAGCGTTCATTATGTTTCTAGCGGTTATCCTCTCACCTTTATGGCGGAAAATAAAGCCCATAGTCATGCCTTCAATACCTGTAAGCCTTATTGAAAGATGCTCATTAAGATAATTGTCTATATAGACCTTAACGGCATTAGATGTGTGTCTGATAATCGCCCCTAAGGGTCTTTCTTGTTCTTTGTTTTGTTCCATGTTTATATTTAGTTCGCATACGAACGTATTTGTTCGCATACGAACATTATAACTATCTATAAGGTGAAATCAAGACTTTCTTGAGGGTCTGCAACTAGAAAGCGCTTTATTGATAAGACTGAATCTCTTAACGATGTTTTAGGTATAAATTCATTATGTTATACTCATATTCGTCTTTATTAATTAAAGAGGATTATTATGAGAACAGAAGATGTAATTAACATTTTAAAAGACGGCAACAAGGCCTATTTAAATGGTGATAGCGTTAAATCTAAAGACTTCAAAGAAGATAGAAAAACTACTTTCTCTAACGGACAGCATCCTTTTTGCATAATTCTCACCTGCTCTGATTCTAGAGTCATACCTGAATATATCTTCTCTTGTAAATTAGGTTCTCTTTTTGTTATTAGAAACGCTGGTAATGTAGTAGGCGATGATGTTCTAGCCTCTATTCAGTATGGAGTCGAACATTTAAAGATATCTACTATAATAGTCTTAGGTCACACTAACTGCGGAGCTGTCCAAGCCGCTTTACAAGTTAACAATGAATCTTCTTATCTTCATGATGAGATAGAGATCATCAAAGAAAACATCCAAGATGAAAAAGACTATAAGAAGGCCGTTATTAAGAATGCTAGTATGTCAGTAGAAGAAATAAAAGCCGTCTTAAAAGACGAAAAGGTATCAGTAATACCGGCTTTATACGACATAGATTCAGGAAAGGTAGACTTTAACGTTTAAATAGGAAACACAATATGGATTTACTTAACGGGGATGTAAAGAAGATATATCTTAAATACTTCTTCACCGCCCTCTCGACAGCCTTAATCACTACTATTTATTCTTCAGTAGATACCATAGTCGTCGGACATGGTGTCGGAAGTGAAGGTACAGCTGCTATCTCATGCATGAACCCTTTATGGTCCATCATGTTTTCCTTAGGGCTATTAATAGGAATAGGAACTTCTATTCACTTTGCTAAAAACAGAGCTCAGAAAAAAGAAGATGAATCTAGAGGGTATTTCACTCTAGGCCTAATTCTCTGTCTAGCAGCTTCGATAATAACAATTGTTGTTTTCCTCACTGTCAGAGATAAGATACTTACTTTCTTCGGGGCTGATAGTGAAATTCTTCCTTTAGCAATGTCTTATTCTTTCTATCTGGCTATCGGTGCACCTTTCTTCATCTTCGGAACTTATATCTCTACATTAATTAAAAACGACGGGGATCCTATCTTACCTACTATCTCAATGGTAGCAGGAGGAGTAATTAACTCTATTTGTGATGTAGCTTTTGTCTACGGTCTTCATATGGGAATGGCCGGAGCCGGACTAGCGACTTTCTTAGGTCAGTTGATCGCTTGTCTTACTATGTGCTCTTACTTCTTCATGAAGAAATCAAAGCTGAAGTTAATAAAAATCCATAGACCTTTAAGAAAGATGTGGTTTATCTTCTTAGGAGGAATAACCGCCGCTGTCTTAGATTTCGCCTTTGGCTTTATGGTCATCTTATACAATAGACAGATCAAGAAGTACGCTGATAACGATGAACTGTCAGTCTTTGGTGTCTTATCTACCTGCTACGCTTTCTTCCAGTCGATATTCTACGGAGTCGGGCAAGCCATCCAGCCTCTCTGCTCTTCAAATTATGGGGTTAAGCAGTACGACAGAATAAAAAAGACCATGAGGATGGGAATCTTCACGGTCTTAATAATAGGAACAGTTTTCTTCCTGCTTTATGAAATCTTCCCTTCTCAATTAGTGAAGATATTCATGTCGGCTTCTCCTCATCAGGAGCAAAGAGCTATCGAGGCCTTTAGAAGACAAGGCCCGGTCTTCCTTTTGATGGGCGTCAATATCTTGATGGCGTATTACCTTGAAAGTATCATCCATAACAAAGAGGCTTTCGTCATCTCTTTATTAAGAGGCATTATCTGCCCTATCATCTTTATATTCACTCTTCCTTTATCAGGAAACTTCAATCTTATTTATTACGCTTTGCCTCTAGGTGAGGCTGTAGCCTTAATTCCTTCTATTATCTTTCTTATCTCCAGCAACAAGTCATTTGAGAAAGCCAAGAAAGAATCTAGTCTCCAACAATAGACTTTATCTTATTTCTTTCTTCTATGAGTTCTTTATAGAACCCATCTAAGCCTTCAATCTGTCCTTTACGGAGCGGCTCTACTATTTTGATATCGATATTCAAAAGAGGAAGTAAGCCCGTATTAGATAAGATTCCCTTTAAGGCATGAGAGGAATCAAAGGCGGTTTTAACGTCCTTGTTCTTCAAGGCTTCACCGAGTTTATTAAATAGATCGCTCGCTAAGACTTCTTTTATGCACGACAGCATAAAAGACTCGTCGTTAAGCATGCGCTCGAGAGTCTTTTCGACTTCACATCCGTTCTTTTTTAAGTCAGTTATTCTTTTATCCATATCTATTTTTATTCTAGACCATTAAGGTGCTGTTTTATAGCGGATAAAGTGTCCTGATAGATTACATCTAAAGAAGGCATCATATCCTCAGCGCTTTTTATATCAGATTCATCTCTTAAGTATTCTGTGAGCTTGCAGATCTCTAAATAGAGTTTATCTAAAGACAGATTACCAGTATTTCCCTTGAGGTCATGAGCGATCTTAAAAGCTTCTTCATAGTCTTTGTCGTCCATATTCTCTTCTAGTTTTTTAAAAGAATCAGAGACTAGAAACTTACCTAAGAACTTATCGTATAAGGCATCCATTCCATTAAAGCGATGTCTGCCTTCTGCCAAATCGAGGATTTCGGCTTTTGAGGAATCTTCTTCCATAGATGTATTATTTCCCTTCTTTTGATTTTCTCATAAAATTGATGAGAGTGCTATAAAGAATATCTACATCTATAGGCTTAGCTATATGTCCGTTCATACCAGCTTCGATGCAATTAGAGACATCTTCAGAAAAGGCATTAGCGGTCATAGCGATAATAGGTACTTTTTTAGCGTCTTCTCTATCTAGTTTTCTTATTTCCTTAGTGGCTTCTAATCCATCCATGTTAGGCATTCTGATATCCATCAATATGATGTCGTAATAATTATGTTTAGAAGATGAGAACTTCTCTAAGCCCTTTTGACCATCGATAGCGACATCTACGATTAATCCTTTTTTCTCCAGGAGCTTTTGCTCTATCTCAACATTAAGAGGCTGATCTTCACAGATAAGTGCTCTTTTGCCGATTAGATAAGAATAATCTTCTTGGCTTTTTACTGAAGGAATCTTTTCGATAGGTTCACCTAGTTTCCTAGTTAAATGAACAGTGAACTTCGTTCCTTTATTAAGTTCGCTTTCAACCGATATTGTTCCACCCATCAAATCCACAAATCTCTTTACGATAGATAATCCTAAGCCCGTGCCTGTAACATAAGGAGAAAAGGCATTGTCCTCCTGCTCAAAAGGCAAGAACAGTTTATTCATGAACTCTTTAGACATTCCGCATCCCTGGTCTTGAATAACACATACCATCTTCATCACATTAGGAGAAACTATCTTATCTTCCATAGTCCATTTAATAACAGTACCGCTAGGGGAGAACTTAATAGCGTTATCTAGAAGATTTGAATATATCTGTCGGCTTCTAAGCTGATCCATTTTCACCCAAGGAGTCTGAGACTTAGTAAAATCAGTCACTAGCTTAATTCCCTTAGCGGAGGCACGAGCCTCAAAGACATCAGCGATATCATTTAAGAAAGTAGGTCCGTATACGACTTCTTCATGAAGCTCGAATGATTTATTCTCAATCTTGGCCATATCCAAAACATCATTGATCAGTCCGAGCAGATACTGACCAGAAGAATCTATTTTTCTAAGGTAATCTGTAACGACAGGAGAAAGACCCTTTTCATCAGCCGCCAATTCAGCAAACCCTATTATTGCGTTCATAGGGGTTCTCATATCGTGGCTCATTCTTGAAAGGAACTCAGTCTTGGCTTTATTAGCGGACTGAGCTTGAGCTAAGGCGTTATTTAGCTCCTTTTCTATCTCTTTTTCCTTCATGTAGACTTCAGTGATATCAGTTCTAGTAAATAAGATTCTCGAATGATACTTATCAAACCATGAGAAACGGAGAAGCTTTCTATAAGTCTTCCCGTTAGATATGAAATTCATAGTGCACGAGTAATCGTCTTTTTCATTAAGGGCTTTTACTACAGTGTCATAAAGGTTCTCTTTTACGATTTCCTTATAATCTTCTTCAGGTACCACTCCCTTAAAATCATTCTGCATAGCCGTATCATAATCAAGTCCTTCCGAAGGATGAGCGGGTATTCCTTCTCTAGTTAAGCAGTAATCGATCCTTCTATTAGTGCAGTTAACTAAAGCCATGAACTCAAAGACTTTCTGAACGAATATCTCGTTGATTCTCTTGCCTATCTCTTCTCTAGTGACATCAAAGACATAGACAAATGCTGTAGCGTCTCCTGTATAGGGATTTTTAGCAAAGTGTGTGACAGAAGAATAGATCAAAGGCTTTCCGTCTTTCACCAGTTCCATTTTATGGACTACTTCTTCGCCTTTTTCATAGGCTTTAAGAAGAGCTGATAATGAATAGTTGATTGTCTTCTTATCTAGCTGATTAATACCACTAATGCCTTTCATCATATGAAGAATAAAATCATTGATAGAAGGATTGCCGGTAAGTTTCTTGCCATCAGAATCAATAGAGTAATAATCAATTACTGTATTAGTAGTTAAATCGAAGATGCAGCGGCTTCTAAGACTCTTATTCGCCACTAGATTCTGTTCGTATTCAGCAGTATAAGTCTCTAGTTGCTTAATAAACTTAAGATGCTGATCATTGACATCTTCGATAGTTCCTATAGCTCTAGTAGGCTTCTTATCATTATCACGGACTATATAGCCGCTTAGTTTAGACCAGCGATAAGTACCGTCTATCATCTTCATTCTTAAGGTGACTCTAGCGTATCCTTCTTCTTTAGAGAGTTCATTAAGAAAATTCTTTAAAAATGGAAGGTCTTTACTGTTAACTGTGGATAAATCCGCATTGTTATTCATTATGTTTAAAGACTTCTCTTTTGATAAAGCGTACTTTTTAAAGGCTTTATTAAAAGCGTATTTTTTGGTGATGAAATCATAGTCCATAAAAGCGATGCCGCTCTTATCGAAGATCAGACGATCTCTTTCTCTTTCGCTATCTAAGTACTCTTGTTCTTTTTCGGAGCTTATTTTATCTACCCCGTAAAGAAGATAAGAAGGCTTTCCTTCCCAGTTTATTTCATCTACGTATAAAGCCATCTTCTTTTGACTAAGGGATCTAGAAGTAATCTCTAATAGCTTACCTAAGCCAAGTTCTTTGATCTTGCAGTCCTTGCAGACTGAATCTTTTTTCCTTAAGGCTTCAAAGCACTTCTTGCCTTTATAGTCGCACATAGAAGAGGAGCAGAACTCAAAGCATTCTTTGTTGGCGTAATAAAGTTCATATGTCGTTTTATCGATAATGCTTATAGGAATTCTTTCGTTACTCATATCATTTCCCTTCCTTAGAGTTAGGCTTTATTAAATCTAATATCGTCTTATAAACGACTTCTGGCATGATGGGCTTTCCTAAGTGAGCATTCATACCCGCTTCCTTGCTGGCTTTTCTATCTTCATCAAAAGCATTAGCGGTCATAGCGATAATAGGTATCTTAGAATCTGTTTTTCTTATTTCTCTACTCGCTTCAAGTCCGTCCATAACAGGCATTCTGATATCCATTAAAATGACATCAAAGTAACCTTTCCCTTTTTCTAAGAAGGTGTCTACAGCTTCTTTTCCGTTTGAGACAGAAGTCACCATCATTCCTTCTTTTTCTAAGAGCTTTGTAGCGATAACAGAATTCAAATACTGGTCTTCCGCCATGAGAACACTCTTGCCTTTTAAAGGCGAGAAATCATAGGCTTTTTTCTTGGCTTCATTATCTAATAGTTTCTGATCTACTATTCTGTACTCATAAGGGAAAATAATAGTAAAAGTCGATCCTTTTCCTAATTCGCTTTCTACTGTGATATCTCCGCCTCTGGCTTTAGCGATGCTCTTAGAAAGAGCTAAGCCTAATCCAGTGCCTTGATAAGTAGAGGAAAATTCATTATTTTCCTGCTCAAAAGGAGTAAAGACTTTCTTCAAGAACTCTTTAGACATTCCGCATCCGTCATCCTGGACGACTATCATATCGGTTCCAGTTTGTTTAGAGGTATCTAGTTTGATGTTTTTAAAATAAAGACTGACATGCCCTCCTGGAGGAGTGAACTTATAAGCATTATTAAGAAGGTTCATCACCATCTGCTGAGTCTTCTTTACATCTACGTTATATTGAATATTCCTTTTAATCTTTACTCTAGGATCATATATGAATTCCACGCCTTTTTCTTTCATGATGGGTTCCATCATATCGATGCAGGAAGAAATGACATCAGAAGGATAAGCCCATTCTTTATTGAAGTTTAACTTTCCTTCTTCTATTCTGCTCATATCGAGAATGTCGTTAATAACACCTAGAAGATAATTAGAAGAAGTATCGATCTTAGAAAGATAAGACTGCAATTCCTTATTATCCTTAGATTCATCTTGAGCTAGTTTAGTCATTCCTATAATAGCGTTCATAGGAGTTCTGATCTCATGGCTCATATTGGACATAAAATCAGATTTGGCTTTATTAGCGGCTTTTTCTATTTCAAGCTGCCCTTTAAGCTCATTCATCTTCTTACTAGCTGTAATATCAGTAAAGCAGACATAGGCGTAACCCTTTCCGTCTAACTGCTCTACGCTCTTACCAGAGATAAGCATCCACTGGTACTTCATCTTTTTCATGTTGAGAGTACGGCATTCCATAGATGATTCCATATTAGGAACCCTAAGTTTATCTACCATTATCTTAGCGGCAGGAACATCATCTTTATGGGCTAAGGTAAAAATATTCTCATTAACAGCACCGATTACTTTCTCTCTATCTGTTCCTAAGATGTTACAGAAAGCCGGATTAGCATCAAGAATATCTATTCCGTTTTTATTAAAGACCAGAACGATAACACCAGCCTGAATATTTTTCAAGACATCAGTTAACGACTGTCTCTCTTTCTTTAAGACATCCTCAGCGTGGTTCTGGTCTGTGACATCAGAAGCAGTGCAGGCTACCTTAATTCTCTTCCCATTTTCATCGTAGATCGATTCAAAACGATAATGAATAATCTTATATTCATCGCCGATTTTGATTCTTACTTCAGCATTACCGACTTTAGCTCCTTTATCGATTCTTTCATAAAGAGCTCTAAGGGTCTTAACATCATCAGGATGAGTGAACCATAATTTAAACCAACTATCAGGATAGTCATATAGTTTTTCTCCAAGGTTGAACTTCTCTCTTCCGTTATACTCCGAGGCCATATGCTCAAGAGGATAGTATTCAAAATACATAGTGTTAGTTCCATTGAGGGCGGCCTGCATAGAAGACTGGACTTCCTCTAGATGCTTTTTAACACTCAGAGTTTCTTCTAATTGCGAATAGTTCTTATTTAGCTGCTCAAGATATTGTTTTTCATGCTGAGAGGACTTCTTAGCATCTATGATTTCCTGAATTCTTGATTTGCTGATAGCGTAATCCATGAAGAAAGCCACGCAAAGAAAGAAGATTGAGTCGAAGCAGTCTTCTTGGAAAGTAGGAAAATCTTTTACTAAATAAGAAACGTACATAAAAGTCACAGCCGCAACTGTAAGAATAGTATTCACTACTACCGGCTGACCTGTAGTCATGATAGCAATTAAAGCGATAAAGATAGGAAGGAAAACGCCGATGTAATTAGGGGTTAAGATAGTAGAGTCGACTAAGGCTATCCCTAAAGCCAGAGCAATGAAGGTATATGAATATATCTGGCCGAATACCATATTATCTTTCAGCTTGGTCTTCATAGGAATTAAATACAAAAGGAACAAGCCTATAAAGCTGAGGTCAATCCAGAGAAACTGTTTTCCAAAATCGTAGAAGATAGCGCACAAGAACAGAAGAGCTATAGCAGCGGAAAAAATAAGAAGGAAGCGAACAGTCTTAGTGTACATATCAGGCTTAAGCTGTTCGTATGTCTCCTTATCGTATCCATAGCGCAATAGGAAGTTTGCTATTCTCTTCTTATTCATACTTATTTACCGTTTCTTGGCATTCATATACATCATCTTATCGGCTTCACCGATCATTTCATCAACAATCTTTTCGCTTGGGAAGAAGTCGTTTCTATATGAATATCCGAATTTAGCAGTGGCTTCTATATCTATGCCGTAATCGAACTTAGACAAAGCATCCTCGAATTCGTATATCTTCTTCTTAGTCTGATCTTCACTTAGACCAAACATCGTGATGAGGAATTCATCCCCGCCGTATCTGATGATAGCCTCATCGTCGCTGATATGAGCGGTCAGACATTTCACCGCGCCTTTAAGAACGCTGTCTCCAGCCTGATGTCCATAAGTATCATTGATATTCTTAAATCCGTTCATATCGAACATGATCAGTGACATAGTCTTAGACTTCTCTTTAGTGATCTTGTTCATGAACAAATCCTCAAACAGATATCTTCTGTTGTAGGCGTTAGTTAAAGGATCTTTATAAATCTTGTCTCTGATTTCTTTAGCGCTTTCCTCAACAGTCTTTCCGTAATTGTCTTTCTTCAAGATAGAGTCAGAAACTCTAGATACTATTTCTAGAACTACCTCTATAGTTTTATTTGAATCAACAACTAACTTAACAGGACGAGAAATTACATAGAAGATATTGTTCTCTATAAAGTCGTACTTAGTAAGCTTGCAGCCTTCAGAAGAAGCATTTAAAGAAGTGCAGTTAATGCATCTTTGAGTTCTGTTCCAGACACCGAAGCACTTATAAGGAGCAGTCTTAATTGAGTTCCCTTCTCCTAAGAGGAGAACAGAAGTAGTCTGAGGATCGACGATTCTCACAATATCAAAGACTGGCTTAAGATAAGAGATGAGCATCTTTATTTCTGTGGTGTTCATTCTTAATAAACCGTTAGAGGTATCTAGACCAGCGCTAACAGAAGCAGCTTTACGGAATTCAGATACCATCTCAGAGAAACGAGACTTATATTCTAAGACGTTATGGACTCTTCTTTTCACCATCTCAGGAATAAAAGGCTTCGTGATGTAATCATTAACTCCTGACTGAAGCATGCTCAACTGAAGAGACTCGCTCTTATCAGAAGAAATGACGACTACAGGTATATTCTCCGCACCTTTAAGCTGATTCTTCTTAGCCAAGAAGTCCTTACCAGACATCTTAGGCATCAGCATATCAAGAAGGATGACGGATATATCGTCTTTATTGGCCTCGAGGTCTTTTAAGGCTGAATCTCCGTCAGCAGCGATAATGACCTTGAATTCATCTTCAAAGATCGAAGAAAGAAGGGCTTGAGATACTTCAGAGTCATCGACTATAAGCATCGAGCCTCTATAAGAATCATTCTCCTTAATAACACCTAGAACCTTGCTCATTTCCTTAACAGCGATCTTTTCTCTAGATATTTCAGTATAGACAGCGCAGATAATAGACTTCCTCTTCCCAGGGAAAAGGAACCTTATATAAACTCTGTACCATCTAGGAGTGCCATTAGAGTTAATCATGACATCAGTTTCGCCGCTTCCCTTAGTACTCACCGCTACTTCTATAGTGGAAAGAAGCTTTTCTTTCTCGCTTAGAGGTATATCCATACCTAAAATACCGTTGAAGGTCTTATGTCCGAAGTAAGTGAAGAAAGCCTGATTAGATCTGACTCTATCAATAGTGTTAGACTCAGCGTCGAATTCATAAATAGCCATAGGAACACCGATTCCCTTTAAGAGGAAATCAGTCTTAGAATCAGAAGACAATAAGGAATCGAGTTCCTTATATTCTTTAGTTTCTTCAATCTCTTTAGTAGTAAGTCCCTTGCCTTTAACTACAAGTTTTTCATAGTCTGATACGGGCATAGGCTTCCCGTATAAGAATCCTTGAACGTACTGACAGCAGACAGAATAAAGGAAGTTCTTCTGGAGTTCAGTCTCCACACCTTCTACTATTGTCGGCATTCCTAGCCAATCTGCCATTCTTATAACAGAGGCCAAAATCTTTTCACTCTTAGTATTGTTCTCTCCGGTAGGAAGGAACTTCATATCGATCTTAAGGATATCCATAGGAATATCCTTCAAGGTATTCAAAGAAGAATATCCGCTCCCGAAGTCATCCATGAGAATGACAAAGCCTTTTGCGTGGAATTCATTGACGATATTTAACATTACTTCAGGGTTATCCATATATGCTGACTCAGTTATCTCTAACTCGAGAAGCTTATGGTCTAACTTAAAGCTATCGACTAATTCAGTAATGATATTGACGATATTGGGGTTGTTAAGATTGATTCTAGAGACGTTAACAGATATAGGCATAGGATTATATCCTTTGTCTATCCATGTCCTTAAATACTGGCATGTCTTCTTCCAGACGAAGTAATCTACTTTAGCGATAAATCCGTTCTTCTCAAAAGCCGGGATGAATAAGCCTGGGGAAATAATTCCCTTTTCAGGGTCGTTCCATCTGACTAAGGATTCACCGCCTATAGGAGTATTAGTAGTGATATTGAACTTAGGCTGAATATAGACGCAGAACTCTTCGTTATCTAGAGCCTTATTCATCCTATTGGCGATATCTTGCTCTTTAAGTTCAATCTCACCTAGTTTTCTATCGTAAACGGCTATGTTATTAAAGTATTTCCCTTTAGCGGTTCTCTCGGCTAAGGTAGCCTTATCTAGCATCTCTGAAACAGGAATAGAAAGATCATCAACAAAGAATATTCCTACCGGAGCCACAATAGAGAAGATAGTGGTGTATTTAGCAATCTCCTCTTGGAATCTCTCTACTCTCTTAATAACCTTTTCTTCAGAAGAATAGACAAAGCACACAGCAAATACATCTGAATCGATTCTAGCGTAAGTTGAAATAGATTCTTCTTTAGCGGTGGTCTTCAAGGCTTTAGCGATATATTTAAGGCATATATCACCGGCTTCTCTTCCGTAATAGGAGTTGAACTGCTTGAATCTATCTATATCGAATCTGGCTAAGACAAACTTCTTATCTCTATTCTCATCTATGATTTCCCTTGTTCTCTTATAGAACATCTGAGAATTATAGATATCAGTAAGAGAATCGTGTTCTGTTTGATACTGAAGGGCTTTAAATAGATTAAGCCTGCTTCTCTCTATGGCGTTTCTAAGTCTGAACTTAATGATCTTAGGATCATAAGGCTTAGATACAAAATCCCAAGCTCCGCATTCCAAAGCGTGAGCTTCATTTTCTTTATCGTCGTTTCCTGTAGCCACTACGACAGGAATATTCTTTAAGTCATCGTCTTTGCCCATCTCTTCAAGGACTTGATATCCGTCCATGACAGGCATCTTTAAATCGAGGACTACTCCTGAGATAAGCCCCTTCTTGTTTTGAAGGATGCTCATAGTCTGTTTTCCGTTAGAGGCTAGTTCAATTTCGTAATCTTCTTTAAGGATATTAAACAGTATCTTCTGATTAATTTCCTCATCTTCTGCGATGATAATTGTTTTTTTGCTTCCCATAATCATCTCCCCTACTTTCTTTGCAATAAATACGACATAAGCTCGACATAAGAATTTATGATGTTAGAAACATTGAAGATACCTTCTTTAATGTGATTGTGGTATCCGATAGCTAGTTGCTGCTGAGTACCTCTTAAGCAGATCAAGAGAGCGTTTACTCTATCATCATCTTTAAAAAAGTCTTCACTGATAGTCCCGTCTTTAGAACCTTTAATCATAGCGTTAGTTAGTTTTTCCTTAATTAATGACATGAGGTCCATATCCACAAAGTAAGGGCAACCGTCTTTATAGATGTTAATGGACTGATATATTCTTGTCGCTACATAAACAGATTCATTACTGCAGATACAAGAATCAAGGAAGAACCTGATTATTTCCTTTGCTTGATCGAGTCCGTTAAGTTTATTGAATTCCTCTGAAGAAGAATACTTCTTGAATCCATTTAGTTCTCTTTTTATGATTTCGTTAAGTACAGAGTAAACAAGTTCGTCTTTATTGCTGAAGTATTTCAAGACAGATCTAGAAGTAAGGTGGGACGCCAAAGCTATTTTATCGATGGTGGTGTGTTCAACGCCATTTTTAGCGATCAACTCACCGGCCTTTTCGATTACCGTCTTGATATTCTGCTCACGTATGTTTTCATGAGGCATTTAGCAAGGCCCTTTCTTAGTTCATGACCTATGAACGAACTAGTATTCACAAAAAGAGGATTAACACTAATCGTTGACGTAGATTCAAAAGAAAAGAATATAATTGGAGTACCTTTATTATCGTAAAAATCTTTTAATAAGTCAATATTTTAGGGGGTTTTATAGGATATGTTCTGTTTCTATTTTGCCCTTTATCCTTTTTTAAAGTAGACTATTCTTTAGAAAGGTTATTTCATCTTTATGGCAAAAGGAAAAAATACTTCAGTTTTGCGCAGAGTTTTTAAAGGAATAGGTATCTTCTTCCTATCTATCGTCGGAATCTTCTTATTAGTCTTCGCTGGCTGGAACGGTATTAAGCATATCGTATATAGTAATTACTATTCTCTGATGACTGACCTAGCTACTAACCCAGGTCTTAATGATGGCTACATCCCTCAAGGAGTAACTTATCTGGAAGATGAGAAGACATATCTCACTTCTGGATATATGTCATCTAAAGGAAAGGCCTCTCGTGTTTATTCAGTAGATGAGAATGGATCTACTCATTACGCTGAAATATATAAAGATGACGATACAGTCGCTACTTATCATTTCGGCGGTATCGCTGATTATAACGACTATGTCTTTGTAGCCTCGTCTTCTAAGCTCTTGATTCTTAATAAGAGCGATGTCCTCTCTAAATCAAAAGCCATTATTCAAAAAGAAGTCAGCGTCAATAACGCTGCTTCCTTCGTCTTCGCTGATGACACATATATTTATGTAGGTGAATTCAACGACGGTGAGAAATATGTAACTGATAATAAGCATACAGTAACAGACGGGACTGAATACTCCGCTATCGTCACTGCATATACTATTTCTTCAGTTGTCTTAGGTATTCCTGTCGCTATTAAGGAATACGCTATAAGAGATCAAGTCCAGGGTTTCTGTGTCACTGATAATCACTTAGTCATGTCTACTTCATACGGAATAAAGCATTCTCATTATTACGTCTACGATAAGCCCTCTGCTTTATCAATCGATACTACAGATAGTTTAATTCCTGTTTACTATCTGGATTCTAGATATCAAGTAGACGACATTGTAGGACCTGCTATGGCGGAAGGCTTAGATTATTACGATGGAAAGGTAATCAACCTTTCAGAAGCAGCCTCAAATAAGTACATCTTCGGAAAGCTCTTCTTTTACAACAAGATAGTCGGTATTTCAATCGACTAACATGTTTTAGACAAAAACCAATCCGGTAGAAAATAACAATAAAGTTAAACAATTATGTATAAAAGTGTTGTATTTTGTCATTTTAAGACTATGTTTATACCCGATAGTAATAGTTGTATTAATGTTTAAATAAAAAGTGGTAGATTAACAACATCAAAGGAGAACTTTCATAATGAAGTGGTTTAACAAACAGTCTCGTCTTATTCAGATTCTTTTATTACTCATCCCTGGTGTCAACTGGTTAGTTGAAATCATCGTCCGTATCTCTGCCTTACTTGAGAAGCCTAATGCCGAACATATCTTAGGCGCTATCTTCGGTGTCTTTATTCCTTGTATCAATGGTTGGGTTGATTTAATTTGGATCATCCTCTTCCATCATTTGTTCCTCGCCAAGTAGTTTTACAAAACTGGCAAAATGCTCCGCTTCTTAGCGGAGTTTTTTTATGGATAAAAAAGATGCCTTCTCTTTTCAAGAAGGCATCTATAGATAATAAAGACATAAACTGAAGCTTATTTAGTCATCTTCTTTTTCTTAATCATCGTATAAACTATATAGCCGATGATAAGAAGATCGACTAGAAGACCGATTCCCCAGAATACCCAGCATAAGCTGCAGGCATTGAAGAAGGCGATGACGATTAAGAAGACTGAATGAAGTCCAGCTGTAGCCATCTGGATCCCATCGCTGCTTTCCTTAAGAGCCTTGATAAATAAGGAAGAAGCGAACAATAAGCAGACAAGTATCAGCTCGGCTAATATGTACCAGTGCAAAGCATGAGAAGAGATATAATTTGAAGTCTTTCCCTTGACCTGAAGAGATACATTGCCTGAATAGTTCCCTGTTCCAGAGACTGTAATGGTATAGTTTCCATTTCCGTCATCAACGATGCTTGTAACAGTACCGGTGAAGACTTGACCGTCTAGAGTAATAGTAACCTCTTGGCCGTTTTCAACTGTTGAATAGTCAGTAGTTTCATCAAGGCCAGGTTCAGAAGAGGAAATATCCATTGCGGCGATTGACCAGCTGAGGTCAATAGAAGACTTGTTGTCAGCAAAGCAATAGTTGCTGTCCTTTAATGTTACGTTTGCGGTGAAGTTACCAGCATTAGTTCCCTTGTTCCCGGTGATAGTCATAGAATCAGCATCAAAGCCGGTTAAAGTCACTGTCTGTTCGGAGCCGGTGTAAGTATAGGTTCCGCTCACTGTAGGAGCGACCACAGACTTCTTAGCGATTATCCAGCTAACATCAACAGAAGACTTAGCAGTTGTATCCTTTTATATGAGGGACTCTAAGAAGCCCATCCTCGAATCTGTTTTCTACTTCCCCGTTAATTAAAGGCAAAGCGTAATCTATAAACTTTTGAGTGACGAAAGAATGCTCGACATCTATCATGTCTAGAGGCATCTTCTTCTCATAGTTAGCGCAGGCGTTAAGATCAGCGGTGGTAAGTTCATACTTATAAGGCTTATCTGAAAGTCTTTTTATGCATATCATCTTTCCTGATACGCCTTTAATAGAAAGCTTAACTGCTTCTCTTCCTATCTCCTCAGCTTCTTTTTGATCCTGAGCAGAAGAGATACGGCAGCAAGCTCTTTGTAAGAAGGAAAACTCTACTGGCAATGCTGTTATTCCTAGTTCATCATTGACGTTATTACACAAGACCTGGCCTACGCCTCCTAATCTGGCGTGACCAAAAGAGTCTAGCTTCTTCCCTACCTGGAAAATGAATGATCCATAAGAATCGACAATACCTTCAGAGACAGCAATCAAGCATCTTTTTTTCTTCTGGTATATTCTCTTTACATCAATAAAGAACTTATCCATATCAAAAGGCACTTCAGGTACATATATTAAATCTGGTCCGTATCCGCTTAATGAGGCTAAGCCAGCAGAAGCTGTGAGCCAACCAGCATGACGTCCCATGATTTCACAAATTATTACTCGGCCTTGAGGATAAGAAGCATTATCTAAATCTATTTCTTCCATAGCGTTAGCGATAAACTTAGCGGATGTTCCATACCCTGGGGTATGATCTGTACACTCCAAATCATTATCGATGGTCTTAGGAATACCTATGACCTTACAAGGATAACCGGCTTGAATCAGATATCTGTTGATCTTATCGCAGGTATCCATGGAGTCGTTTCCGCCGTTATAAAAGAAGTAATGTATATCGTGCTTTTTTAAAGTACTGAGAATAGAAAGGTAGTCCTTTCTATTAGAGGAATAGTCTTGAAGCTTGTATCTGACATTTCCAAAGAAGGCACCAGGGGTATGAGAGAGTTTATCTAGTTCTTTTTCTTCGTCTTTTGATAGCTTTATCAAGTCGTCATTTATAGCACCGATTATTCCGTGGTGCATCATAAAGACTTCTCCTATATCATCAGGATTATTAAACGCTTCTTTAATGACGCCTAAAGCCGAGGAGTTGATAACACTAGAAGGACCTCCAGATTGTCCGTATATTACATTGCCTTTCATCTGAAATCCCCTTTCCCTTACTTAAGAATACAAGGCCTTACTAACTACATTCTACCAAGTTGATAATCATTCTTCTTGTATTGAGGACACAAACAATAAAGAAAATATAAAGAAAGTGTTTTCCTTTTTTAATTTGAGAAGAGTCTAAAGATTGATATAATCATCTTTGTAGAAAGAGGAAAACATGGCACATTCAACTAAAATTGAGCTTAAAAGCTTAATAAATACCAGAGATCTAGGAGGCTTAGTCGGAGTAGACAATAAAAAGATCAAGCCCAAGAGAATAATTAGATCTGGAGAATTGCTCTCCGCCAGTGAAGAAGACTTAAATACATTATATGATAATTATGATTTAAGGACTGTCATAGATTTAAGAAACGCTACAGAAGCCAGACAGAAACCCGATAAGTATCTTCCTAAGATGAAATATGTCTCTATTCCTATTCTAAACGAAGCCCAGATGGGTATGACCCATGAAAAGAAGATGGATGCTAAGCAGAGTGAGATTCATTTTGTCAGGAGCCTATTAGGTGGAGATAGAGGCCTGGACTTCATGAGAGAACTCTATAAGACCTTCTTCAACAATGAATACTGCCTTGATATGTATGATAAATTCCTTCACTTTGTGATTAATAACAAAGACGGAGCTATCCTTTATCACTGCTCTGTAGGTAAAGATAGAGTAGGTATAGGAACCTTCTTTATTCTTAAGCTGCTTGGAGTAAGTCAAAACGACATAGAAGAAGACTTCATGCTCACTAATGAATTCATAGAGCCTAATACAGTCCTTCACATCAACAATCTTTCTAAAGATATCTCCGATCCTTCTTTAGAGAAGACCTATAGAGATCTCTTCACTGTCAGAAAAGACTATATAGAGACTGTCATCAATGGAATCAATAAAGATTACGGCTCCTTTGATGAGTTCGCCTCTAGAAAGCTTCATATCACATCTGAAGATAAGAAGAACTTACAAGATAACTACTTAGAGTAAATTAAAAGCTTATGGAATTTTCAAACCATAAGCTTTTTAAGTGTCTTAATTAGAAATCAATCTTGATCTTGAAGACAGCCTTCTCTATCTGATCGTCATTGACCTTAAGATTAGGCTTATGAAGATCGCTAGGAAGCACCAAAGCGAAGTATCCGCCTTCTAGATTGATTATTCCATCTAGCTTAGCATCGTAGAACTCTCTGTCTTTAATAGGATCATAAGGCATGATGACCTTGATTCCCTTTTTCTTGATATCGACATATCCCATGCCTTCTATGCCTTTAATGACATACTGAAGATCCATGTACTTCTGATGTCCTTCTAGCTTCGAATCCTCGAATTTCTTCCCTATATAAGAAGAGCGAGTGACATATACGTTATCTCCGTCGATAACTGTCTTTCCGCTAGGAAGAGCAAGCATATCGTGAGTCTTGATGAACTCGATAGCGGTTCTTATGTTCTTTGAAGTGAAATATTCAGGCTTAACATCATTTATATTTGCGATTACCATAATTAATAATCCTCCGAAGATGATTATATGATAAGAGAAGCAATATTTATTAGGCGTGGAGAATAAAAAGAATTAGTCGTAAGGAAGCTGGTCTTTAGTGACGTCCCCTAGCCCTATAGAGCAGAACTTAACTAGATCAGCAGACTTCATATGAAGCTGATAGCCTCTTTTACCTGCTGATATATATACATCCTCAGTATTAAGAATCTTATTAGAGGCATAAGTAGGAAACTTCTTTTTCATTCCGATAGGAGAGCAGCCTCCTCTTATGTATCCTGTTATTCCCTCGAGGTCTTTAACATGAAGAAGCTCGGATGATTTGTTATTGGAGAGCTTAGAGGCTTTCTTAAGATCTATCTCATCTAGAACCGGCAGTAAGCAGACATAGTATCCTACCTTATCGCCTTTTAAGACGATGGTCTTAAATAGCTTCTCAGGAGGAAGGTTAGTCTCTTGAGCAACATGGGCTCCAGATAGATCGTCTTCATCTACTTCGTACTCTTTTACTTCAAAGGGAATCTTATTAGACTCTAGGATTCTCATGGCGTTAGTCTTTATGCTCTTGTCTTTCATATCTTATTTAACTCTTTCTAAAAGATGGATTAATTACTTCTCTTCTTTATCTGATTCTGCATTAACAGCGTCCTTAGTATCGTCTTTATCCTCTATTTCTTCAATACCCTCTACTTTAGAGAGCTTTTTCATTATAGCTCTTGTTCTCTTACCTACTATCTCATCCATGGCGTTAGAGGCAGCATTTATCTTCTTTTGAGCGTCTAAGACGCATGTCTGATAGTTCTCAAATTCCTTTTTGACTTCAATTAAGACTTCTCCTATCTTCTTAGTGTTCTTCTGAAGGGCGAGTGTCTTAAATCCGTACGATAAGGAATTAAGAAGAGCGGCCATATTAGTAGGACCTGCTATCATCACATGGTATTCTCTTTGAATCTGATAAACAGAGTCTAGATTAAGCACTTCAGCATATAAAGACTCGGTAGGTAAAAACAAGATGCCGAAATCAGTAGTGTTAGGTACATCTATGTATTTAGTGTATATGTCCTTAGCTTCGCTTTTTATCTGATCAGAAAGATCTTTCTTAGCGGCTTTAATAAGCTCGCTGTCTTTAGAGTCATAAGCATCAAGCAAGGACTTATATTTCTCTAGCGGGAACTTAGCGTCGATAGGAAGATAGATCTCTTCCTCTTTTTGACCAGGAAGCTTAATAGCGAACTCTACTACATCTTTAGACCCTTTCTTGGTGCAGACATTCCTATCGTACTGATAAGGGCTAAGGAAGTCCTCTAAAATATTACCTAGCTGTCCTTCTCCCAATATTCCCTTAGTCTTGACGTTAGTAAGCACTCTAGATAAGGAATCCACTTGATTAGAGACATCGTTCATCTTCTCTACTACTCCTATTACAGAGTTAAGTCCGTTCTGTACTTCCTTAAAGGAAGAAGTAAGACGCTCATTAAGAGTCTGCTGGAGTTTCTCATCTACTATCTGCTGCATCTTATCCATATGCCTGGAGTTATCTTCCTGAAGGTCTTTTAAGGAAGAAGTCAATGATTCCTTAATAGAGAGAAGATAAGAAGCCGTCTTATCTTTCTCTAAAGAAAGATTGACGTTTATTTCATTAAGCCTGGAAGATATATCGTCTTTAAGAAATCTTATATTAGATCCTATCTGGTCGTTATTTTGAGTGTTGGAGATCTGCATGATCTCGAGGATGCTCTTTTTAGTCTGGTCTATCTTTAAGTCTATGTCAGACAGATACTTATAATAATCATCATTCTTCTTATTGCTCTGTTTATTCACATATATAAGATAAGAAACTAATCCTACAATTATTAAAAAGAAGATAGAGATAACAATGACTAATACTATCTCGAAAGCGCTCATAATAAAAACCTCCTACTTAATAATATTAGTCTAAAGCAAGGAGGTTTTGGTAAATTAACTATTAGTCAGATAGAAAGCGTACTTCTCTACGTTGACTTCCGAATAAGAAGAATAAGCATATGTCGCCTTATATGAGAAAGACGATAGATAAGTATCTTCGTTATTAGTCCCGTAAATGAAGTAATACTCTTTAGTCAGGGCAGGATAATTAGTATTAGAAGTCTTGTAATAGTAATAATAAGAGCCGTCTACATAAGTCTGAACAAGAGAGTAAGACGCTGAATCAAGAGAATTGAGCTCTGTTCTCATAGCCGTATATAAGAGGATGCAAGCTTCATAATAATTCCCCACGACTTCCTTTTGAGAATCAAATTCATCCTTAGAGGAGTCTAGAGTGCCTGAATCATCCTTATAGTCCTGCCAGTAATGGCTGACCTTAGTGTATTTATAAGTATTAGTATCTGAATCGAGGGTCTTGTAATAATAAGTGAAGTCATAAGTCTCGAAGTCCTTCGAGGCATATGTAGTGTCCTGACCTAAGACTGTATTGTCATTTGATATCGTGTATCTGGATTTAAGATAAGCGGATTTATCGTTGGTCTTATTAGTTCCTTTAAGAGTGTACTTATCTATATCTTTACCGGCACGAAGAAAATTAGACTTATAAGAGGAAGTGAGCTCTATCACTTCTTCTTTATTAGCCTCTTTATCATCGTGACCGTTAACTGTGCAGCTAGATAAGCATAAGATTAAGCTCAGAGTCAGTAAGAAGTATCTGTTCTTCATCTTACTTGATATTGCCGCCGTTTTTAGGAGCAGGCATCTTATTTAAGTCGTTGCCGAAATCAGATCTGATGAAGACTTTCTCATCAGAAGATAAGGAGACGATGAAGGCTACGACGATCTTTCCTATATCGACTGAGTTCTTCAAGATGATTGTTTTTGCTTCGAGCATTCCCTTCTTGTTATCGATATCTGAAGAGATGGATAAGATAGGGAACAAAGGAACTGAATAGAAAGTAGTGGCAAGCATCAATCCGCCAATCTGGCTTTCATATACAAGTTCTGTATGGTTAGCTTCTATGTACTGATCGCAAGTAAAGTTGATGTCCTTTTTACTAGCAGGATAAGTATTAGAGGAAATGACAGCGCCTAGTTTAGGAGATAAGACATTTACCTTAGTGGCGGCTTCATTAAAGCCGTTAATAAGAGTATCTTCGATAACCAGTTCCTTTTTAAAGCCAGGGACTGTATATAAAGAGGTCGAAGGATCTTTATTAAGCATGTCTATATCAGTGATGATGACATTAGTACCTAAAAGAATATCTCCTAGCATGATGTTAGAGGATATCTTCATTCCATCGCCTAAGTAAATGACGATATAAGGATTGTATTTTTGAATGTAGTAAGAAGCGACGAGCTCTGATTTATAAGAAGATAAGCCAGTCTCAGCGACTAGAACATCTTTTCCGTATATCTTTCCAAGATAAGAGACTAGGTTATTCCCTTCTTTGACTTCAGAAGAATAACGAAGCATGGTCTTGACGTAAATCAATGAATCGGAAGAACTTCCCAAGATGAGTATCATAGCAGTATTCCTTTCTTCTCAAATTGATTGGTCGATAAGAAGATTTCGAAGTCTTTCTTTGAGATAGGCTTAGAGTAGTAATACCCTTGAATCTGATTGCAGTGAAGATCCTTTAATGTCTTGACCTGAGCCTCAGTCTGAACACCTTCAGCGATGGACTGAAGGCCGAGAGAACGGCATAAGTCGATAATAGTGGCGACGATCTGCTTGGACTTAGCGTCTTCTAGCATTTCATCGATAAAGGACTTATCGATCTTCAAAGCCGAGATAGGATACTTCTTCAAGTTGCCAAGAGACGAGAACCCAGTGCCAAAGTCATCCATGAGAATCTGAATATTGTTGTCCTTAAGTCTTTTTAAGACTGACATGACGTAGTAGTAGTTAGCGGCAGCGGATGACTCAGTGATTTCAATTTCGATGAAGTTAGGAGCGACTCCGTTTTTCTCAATCGTAGATAAAATAGACTCGACAAAGTCAGGGCGGTAGAAATCGTAAGATGAGAAATTGACAGAGACAGGCAGCATTCTTCTGCCTCTCTTCTTCCAGTCTCCTAAATCCTTGCAGACTTGATCGAACACGTAGAAATCAAGAAGGTGAATAAGACCAGACTTCTCTGATTCTCCGATGAAAGAAGAAGGATTGAACAAGCCCTTTTCAGGGTGCTGCCATCTGATCAGAGCCTCAGCTCCGACGAACTTCTGAGTAGATAAATCAAACTTGCCTTGATAGAAGACCTTGAATTCGTTCTTCTCTAGTCCTCTTCTGATCTCCTGCTCCAACTCATCAGAGTGAGAAGAAGAATCAGTGAGCTTTTCATCGTAATTGACGAAGACCTGATAAGAGTTGATAGCGGCCTTTAAAGATACATAAGAGTTCTCAACCATCTTATAGACATCTTTCTCTTTGCCGTCGATCTTATAGATACCGAAAGCCGGGTGCATATTAACTGAAATCTTAGACTGCTCGAAGAGCTGATAAATATCAGCTTCGACTTTAGCTAAGAACTTATTCAAGACTTGGACGTTTCTATAAGCGAAATAAAGATAGAAGACGTTAGATTCAAATCCAGCGTAGGTTCTATGCTTATTTTCCTTAGTATTGAGAAGAGTCTCAAAGTAAGATACGCATGTAGCGTAGAATCCTTTGATCTGCTCTGTCTGATAATACTGATAAGTATCTAGATCAGCGAATAATGATAAGGCGATGATAGCCCCATGAGGAAGTCTTCTTCCGTTTCCTTCATCTACTTCGGTCTGGATAGCATCTCTTAAGGCTTCGACATCGACATCTTCATCTTTAGCCTCACCTATTTTCTGAGCTAAGGTAGTTTCAGAAGCTTTAGTGATAATAGCCTGAGAATAGGCTACTTTCTGAGCCTTCTTATAAATAGCGGAAGTAAAGGAAGACTTAGTGTTGAAATATGTGGATATTCCGAATACACGCTTGTTGTCCTCTCTTCTATGAAGTATCTCTTTACGATAAGAATAAGTAATAGAGATGCAAAACACCATTATGCCTAAGCATAAGATCAAAGCTGCTGTACAGATAAGAAGAAGCATGTTGTCTATCTTCTGGTTTAAAGCGAATTCCACGATTATATACGTGAGATACGCCACAGTAGCTAAAGCGGCTATAGCAATAAATGTTATAAACGCTATTCTGTTCTTTCTTTCCTGCTTCATTTCTTCTCCTTCCAGCCCTTAGAAGATTCTTTAAGCATCTCTTGGGCCATCTGATCTTTCATTTTCTGTATTTCTTCAGGAGTGAAACCCTTTAAGGAATCATCCTCTGATTCATCTTCTTTAACGTCTTCTTTCTTAACGTCTTCTTTTTTGACTTCACCTTTTTTATTAGAGTTCTTCTCTTTTAGCATCTCCATTGCCATCTGAGATTTTAGTTTAGAAAGCTCAGAATCAGAGAACCCGTTTAAGGAATCGTCATCAGGCTTCCCTCCATTACCGCTTCCGCCTTTACCGTACTTAGCCTCTACTTCAGCATCAGGAGTCTTCTTTAACTTAACTATATCGATAATTGAAGATATGGCAATAACCCCACAAGGAATAAGAATAAGAAGAACTATGCACCAAGGTGTCTGCATAGCCTTTATGCAAGTACCTAAAGCCTTAGAAGAACTTACTAGTTTACCCATCAAGGTACCTACACCAGTAACACTTCCGGATTTATCTTCTTCATTAACGGTGAGAGTTCCGTATCCGTTCTCATAATTAGTGAAAACAGAGTCCACTCTATTCTCATAGACTCTCTGCCACTGAGTATTTATAGAAGGAGTCTCATAAGTATTGACGCCTCTAACTAAATAATAAGTAGTTCCGTCGATATCTTCGACTTTCTCGAAGACTCTATGAATAGTAGGCATGACACCTACTGACTTATAGTTAGAGCTATAAATACCAGAGAACAAAATATCGTCTCCGACTTGAATGGAGTCGAAATCAACTTTCTTGCAGACAATACCAGTACCGACAGGATATAAGTATCTGTACTGAGTATCTCCTTTTTCATCAGTATAAGGCTCGTACTGCATGGAATTAGTAGCGACTACTGAGACCTGGTATCCGAAAACAGAAGGAACTCCATAGTTATTTCCCTTTGTAGCAAAAGACACGATCAAAATAAGAGCGATGAAAGCGATGAAGATAGTAAAAATAGTATCTATGACACTCTTAGTAATCTCCCAAGGTGTCTTCTTTTTCTTTCTAGGTGTAGGAGCAGGTGAAGACTCTATAACCGCTTCTTCCCCGTTAGAGGAGCTCTTCACTTCTCCTTTAAGCATCTCCTGAGCCATCTGATCCTTCATCTTCTTTATCTCTTCAGGAGTAAAGGAAGAAAGAAGAGCCTCATCAGAAGAGTCGTCCTTTTTGTTTTCATTAGAAAGGACATCAGATGAATTGTTGTTCTCTGAAGCGATGCTCTGATCAGCGTCTTTCATTTCTTTCTTTTCTTTACCCATAGTTTTTAAACCCTTTTACTTATTATCGGTCTTTTTATCTGCAATAGAATCAAGTTCTTTAGCGTCTTCTTTAGCGGTTTCCTTAACTTCTTTACGCAAAGCCTCGAGTTCGGATACTTTCCTTTTCTCAGCGGCGATCTTTTCAGCTTCGTCTCTAAGTCTAAGGGCTTCTTCTTCCTCTTTGTGCTTCTTATCCATTTCAAGCTGAATCTTTCTGGCTTCAGCTTCTTCTCTTCTTTTAAGAGCAGCAGCTTCTCTTTTCTTCTTAGCCAGTTCCTTAAGCTGCTCTTGTTCAGCCTTGAAGGCGACATTGACGACTTTCTTAGAGTGGTTAGCGACTTTCTTGATGATAGGCTTAGCCTGATCTTCGTAGTACTTCTCATCAGTTCTCATGAGCTCATAAGGAGTAGTGAACTTATCGTTAAGATCCAATAAGTCATCTACAGAAGGAATGATAGTAGAAGTATATTTCTCTTTAGTGTATCTAACAGTCCTCATCTTCTGAAGATCGATAGTATCTATAACAGATAAGTAGTTAAGAAGATCTATTCTTTCTTGCTCGTCTTTAGTAAGAGCCTTTATTTCCTCGTTGACGACAAAGTCCATGGACACGTGCTCTTCTTCATTTAAGAAGTTCCAGAGTCCATAAGCGGCTTTATAATCAGGCTGGGAACGAAGCATATTAGTCTGCATGATAGGAGGGACGATAGGACGTGCGCCTTTCATCTGGACCTTCATGAAGTCAGATACCATAAAATAAGAGATGTACTTTCTCATCTCTTCGACTCTAGATAAGGAATCAGCGACTTTTTCCTTGAGTCTGGAGACAGCCTCGGCTGGAGTAGATAAAGTAATAGTAGAGGTAGTGTTTACAGTCATATCCCCTACTTTAAAAGTATTGTTCAGATAGAAAACATCGATATCAGAAAGCTGAGCGAAGTGCTTGAGATATATGTATCTTTTCTCGATGTACTGTCTTAATCTCTTGATCAAGCACATGATAAATCTGTTTTCGTATATCTGTACATCCATTTCGCCTTCAGAAGTAAGAACCTTACTAGGGATGACATCACCGTTTTTCTCGATGGACTTAACATACTGAGAATGGGTGGCTAAGTGAACAACAGACTCAGGTCCGGTCTTCTTAGCGAGTTCTGCCGGGACTAGATACTCGACGCTTTTAATAAATGAACGAGGATTAGCGATAATAGTGGAGATGTGGTTAACAGCGTCTTCGATCTTATCGACCCAGGAAATATCAGCGGCCGTGTTTTCAGTGCGGTGGACTTTAGTGTATTCCCTAGTTCCGTTTTTTAAAGATTTATACAGCAAAGAAGCTTCGGGGTCTTTTTTAAGAGCCGAAGCGTTGAAGTCCTGATATTCCTTAAATATCTTCTTTGCGTTCTTCATTGTAGCTTTCTAGATTAGTTCATCTTAATGAGGTCTTCGACATAAGACTTAGACATGTTGAAGTTGTTCTTGCCGAAGAGCTTAGAGAGTTCTTCGATAAGACCTCTTAACTCGTCTTTGAGGAATCCGATGTTGAGGGACTGGAATTTTCTTAAGATCTTAGTTCTGAAGAAGAAATCCAAGCCGTCGACTTCGCTTCCGCCGCAGGCGACATATATAGGTAAGAAGGAATTTAACTGTTTCATAATACGGTTTCCGAATACGAGCTTGAAGTTCTTTAAGCAGAAGTTATCAAGTGCGGAGAACTTATCGAGTATCTGCTGAGAGATAGGATTGTTGACAATAGCGTCCTTGCACATAGAGTTGAACTGAGAATAAGGCATGAGCAAAGAATCCTGGTATTCGCAGTCGAAAGCCTGGGCTCTATCGTTGAAAATAACGGAGACAGCACGATCGTAGACCTTATCAGTAATAGTGAAGGTTGAATCATCGTTATTAGCAGTACCGAAGAAGAAGACATTTTGAGGAATCAGAAGCTTACCATCTTTAAGGTGGCCAGGATCAGAAGAATCAGGGGCGGAGATAAGCTGAATCTTCCACTCGTTGATGTTAGGCATTTCCATGATGGACAAGAACTCGGCGAAATAGTATTCGATACGAGCGAGGTTCATTTCATCTAGGACGATGAGGTTAACATCTTTTCTATATGTAGCTTCATAGACAGCTCTTAAGAAATCAGTTTCATTGAACTTCTTAGTGAATTCGTTGAAGTAACCTACTAACTCAGTTCTATCTCTCCATGAAGGCTGGACAGAGCAAATAGTAGCGTCGTTAACAAAGAATTTACCTAAAGCGTAAGGCAAGGAAGTTTTACCTGTACCAGATATACCTTCCAAAATCAGAAGCTTTGAAGTTCCCATACCGGCGAACATGCATCTGACATCGCCAATCTTGTAATAAAGACCTAATGAGGAAGCAGCGAAGTTTCTGAACTTGTTGCATAATTCCTCTAAGGTAAGGCTTTCTACATCAGGTATAGAAGTATCGGCTTTCTTGTACTTATTATCGACCTGGACGAGTCTAGTAAATCTAGACTGGACTTCCTTTAAGGTATTCTCGGCTTCTTCCTGTTCAGGAGTAGTTCTCTCCCCTTTAGGACGTAAGCCTAAAGAGCCTACCTTGAGGTTAAGTATCTTGTTCTTTTCAGTGACAGCGTCGTACAACTCATTGTTGAGCTGTTCGATCTGCTCAGCCATCTTCTCTTTATCGAGTTCTTTCTTGTTGAACCTGATGTACTTTCTTAAGAAGATAAAGATGAGCCATAATAGTCCAAAGCAGACAGCGGCAAAAAACACCCACCAGAGAATAAAGAAGAACCAACCTGCACCGCCCCAGGTAGCTGAATACTGGCTGAATAAGTCGCCGTATTCTTTAAACTCAGCAGGAACTTTAATCCATTTGTAAACAACCCAGTCAGAGAAGAACTGACCGATGTTAGTGAAGAATTTTATTAGAAATTCCTTTAGATATTGAAAAAAGTCATTCATGAGGATTAGTCCTTTCTACTACTTGAGTCCGGTATAGTCGTAAGTTCCATTTAGACTAAGACTAGAAGTAAAGCTGGCGTATTGAACAGAGTCGAGACAATCTAAGTCCCAGCCTTCGACATAATAAGAAATGACAATGCGTTTAGTCTCTCCTCTTGATAAGGATACTAGAACAGTATTCGAGGAGGATGATTCGCTGTAGGCCAAGTCTTTCACTTCATAAGAAACTTCATCCTTTAATTTTACACCATTATCTATGGTCTTAGAAAGGTCGAGCTTCTTAACTCCGGCCTCGGATTTAGCGTTGAAAACAGATGCTTCTTTACTAGTATCCGCTAAAGATGAGTCGCTAGTAAGAGGAGAAGAATAAACAAACGAAGATTTATCTCCTTCATACTCGCCAAATAACGCTTCGGAAGTTAAGTAATCGCTCCCGTATTCAATTCCATAAGTATCGTAATAATCATCGCCGTCAGTAGCGTTCAGCTTCCCTGCTAGAACAGTAGTCCCGTTCTTATTAGGATCGATGATGTAATAAGCATCAGGAGTCAAAATAGAGACTCTCATGCAATCAGCGATCTTATCTAGTTCTTGACTAGTAACAGCGTATTTAAGATCCTTGGCTTTCTGCTCGTTAGCTTTAGTAGCGGCAGTTAAGGTCAAATCCTTTAAATAGATGTTAACAGGAAGTGAATTAGTATCTTCCTCATGGAGATAGATCTCCTGAGAGATGAAATGGTTACTAGAAGTGTCGTATCCCGGGAATTCGACTTTTCCGTTAGATTCATATTCCTTGGTAAACTTAGGAGTAGCTGAATCATAAGTTCCGTCTTCTCCTTTTACTAGCCATTTGCTAGAGAAGGAAGACGATACAGGATAAAAAGAACGTCCAGTAAAGCTCGAATAACCTGAAGATACAAGGTTATCGTCAGTAAGTGAGTCGTAGTAGTCTATATCACCAGTAGTAGTGTTCTTCAGCCCCATCTTGATAGATGCAGGTGTAAGAAGCTGGACTTTGATATCATCGACCTGCAGTAATGAAGCCGCAGATGAGAAAGCAAAGACCGATACAGCTAAAGAAGACGCTGTAGCGAGTACTAATAAGCTAAAGGATAGTTTTACTAGTCCTTTCCTGTAGTTATTGTTCTTCATGCTCATTATTCATCCACTCCGTTAGCAAAGGCTATAGAGGTTCCGATAGTAGATCCTATCTCTTGGTTGATCAAAGAATGATCCCAGCCTTCCATGTAGATATCCATATCTAAGAAGCCAATGCCGTTAACATCTGTAGTGCACATAGGGGTGACATTAGAGTTATCAGCGCCGTTTCCTTTATAAAGATAACTATCTAGACTGGAATAGTCCGCTCTAGAGGCAAAAGATGATACATCTCCTAAAGGCAATACTCCTTCCCTATGGTTAGGGTTAGTAAAGCAGTCGAGGTTTTTAGATGTGGTATTAACAGTATCTGCATAAGCCTCTTTATAAGAAATGTCGCTATCGTTTTGACCGTAGAAGATCTCGTGTAGTTTCTTATCAGTTGAAGAATAAGCATAATCGAATTCACCGTCTTGATCTAAGTCTAGAGCTCCTCCTACATAAGTAGAACCAGATGAAGAGGAAGTAGGCCTGATAATAGATGAACTTTCGCTATTAGTGATAGTGTTAGAAGAAAGATGCATTCTTACAGCATCTTTAGAGGTCCCTGATATCTGATAATCAGACATGTAGACCTTAGCGCCATTAACAGGGTCGTTAGAAGTGGAATTAGCACCGCCTTTGACCTTAAAGGCGAAAGAAACATGATAATAAGATGTTTTATCAGCAGCTTTGTTATATGAATCATAAGTGCATCCGTAATAAGGAGCATCGGAAAGTGAGAAATCACTATCCCCTACTTCGTATTTACCAGAAGTCACCGGGAACATAGTCCCTGAGGAATATCCATTTTCAGAGATGATGTACTTAACTAGGTCAGAAGAAGCGATATTGGTGTCGCACCAATATATGTTCTTTCCTTCTAAAGCGGAATCCTCTGCTGAATAAGTGATGCCATCATAGGTTAAAGGTACATCAGAAACAAAGCCGAATGTTAAATCCTCTGACTTTCCAAAGGAAGTACCACTGACCTCGATCTGCTTATCTTGGCTAAGCTGGAACCACGCGTAAGTCGCGCTCACAGTCCCTCCGAAGATGATGGTCGTCACCGCGGAAAGAACAATGATTAATCTTTGTGAAGATTTCATGTTAAATAAGTTTGAATATAATAGTATCTCTGAATATCAACAACTAAGCTGTCTCCTCATCAGCGCTACGGCTGCCTAAGAATGAAGTTAGTCTCATAGAGCTAGATAAGAAATCACCAGAGCAGTCAGGATCATTTCCTTCAATCCAAATGACGTAAGTGTAACGGATGATACCGTCTTGCTCAAGTCTATAAGGTGAATCGTCAGAAACGATGATAGTGCTGCTATCAGCAAAATACTTAAGTGTGCCCGCAGAGACTTCACTCGCGCAGGAATCTAGGTAACTCCTAGTGTCTAAAGGCTCATCATCGTAGATATACCCAGTGTTCTCACGAGTATAGTCGACATAATTATGAGTAGTAGTGGCTTCATCTCCGGTATAGAGATTCTGATAGACCCTGATACGGATCATATCTGAGATCTTCTTGCCGTTAGATTCGCCTTCTCCTGTGATATTGAAGCCATAGTAATACTGAATAAGAGAGTCACCGACATTCTTTACGTAGAACGTAAAGACATAGAACTGAGTGGCAGTAACACCTCTTTGATCGTTATAAATAGTAGATTTCTCTCCTCCGACATCCGAATCAAAAGTACCGTCCTCCAACACTGAGTTATTAGATACAGTGACAGGAACAGCAGATCCGAAGCCCGGAGCTTTTAAATAGGTAGTAGTCTCATCGCTGGACCCACCAGTAGGAGGGTTAACAGCTAGAGCAATCTTAGACTCCCAGTTAACAACCGAGATGGTGAAGTTACCTACATAAGATGACAAAAAAGCTACGATTATCAAAGCAATTACTACGATAGATGAAACTATGGTAGTAGCGATAACCGCTCTCTTCTTTTTCTTCTTTTTTATAGCTGTAGCATCAACCATGGAAGTCTCTCCTTTTTAAGAATACATACTTAAAACGATCGCTTGCTATATCTGATTGTGCCTAACAATCAAACTGAGCAAGCAACTTGAGAAACCCTGGGAAGAAAAAAAGATCGCCGAGCCCCTATAACTCTTAGAAGATTTACTTATCTTCCCCATGGTAGCTGGCAATCATATATCTTAATAGAGATATGTAGACCCTTTTAGCTTTGCGCCGCAGACTTTCGTCTGTTTAGCCTTTGACAACTAAGATTTTACATAAAGAACTCTTTGAAATCAAATAACAAACATCATTTATTAAAGAAAGTGACGTTGAATGCTTAAAAAACGCCTAAGATACGACATTTTTCAAGTATCTTGAACACATTTTCCACATAATAATATTTTAATAGTCAAAAAAATCCTCCCTTTCAGGAGGATTTTAGATAGTTGCGATTAGATTAAGCAGCTAAGGTGTAGAAGTCGAAGTTAGAGCTTAAGGTGTAATCAGTAGTTTTACCAGCAGTATCAGTTCCTTCAACCCAGACATAGAAGCTAACAATACAAGCACTAGCAGGAGCTGTAGCACCAGCAGTAGGATCTAATTCAGCGATATAACCAACATTGTCTCCAGCTGAATTTAGCTTATAGTCGTCAGTTTTTAATTCAGATGATTGGTAGTTAGAAGTTTTAGAGAAGAAGTTATTATTATCAATAATCTTTGTGCTTGTAGTAGTTGCACCAGAATCAACAGCAGTAGTATTTAAACTTGCTAATGTCTTAGAAGAGGTATCACTTAAAGTATCATCGCCTGTTAAATAAGCATAATTGCCATAAACTGCAGCATCATTAACTTTTTTAGAGGTATTAGGAGCGGCATAAGCAAGTAAAGTCTCATTACCAGTATTAGGAATGAACTTTGAAGTTGCGGTATCATACTGAACCGGAACACTAACCATCGAGAAACGAAGAGCAGCATTTTCAGTAGTGATAGAAGCAGTTAAAGTAGATTTAGGAGAGAGATAAAGTCTAACTTTAGACTGACCTGAAGAGGTGAATACATAAGTGAACTTATGAACATAAGAACTAGCAGTAGCTTTAGTGAACCAGCCATTAGCAGAAAGATTATCAGCAGAATTAATACTAGGCTTATGAGCGACACCACCTATACCAGAATAGGAAGTATCAGTGATATGCTTTGTGGCTGCAATAGTATAACGGCCATCCTCAGTGCCGTCTGCATCAGTATTTCCGTTACCGGTTGAGTGAGTTATGCCGTCATCGGTATAGGCATGAGTAGTATCTGAATACAAACTGATGGATATACCAGTAGCAGTAGAGTAGGCAGTATTAGAAAGAGTAACAGTATTAGATCTTGTAGCTGTATACCAAGCATAAGTGCTGGTACCAGCAGCGACGCCAGATATTGCAATTAAGCAAGCAGCGCCAATAACTAGTTTATTTTTCAATTTCATAATGGTATTTATTCCACCTTTCTATATTAGGCAAGAGACTTTCCATTGGTGTTAACACCGATGAATTTCAAACTGACGTTAACGGATGCATTTTCTAGCAAACTAGCATTTGTTCCTAAAGAATCAGTTCCTTCAGCCCAGAATCTGACAAATACTTTAAGTTTTTCATCTCCGGTATCACCAGAACCAGCCTGACCAAAATAACCTTTGACAAACTTTCCAGAAGGAGCAGTTGAATAGTCGAAATCAGAATCGGTATTGTTTGCAGTGAAATTATCAGAGCCTAAATATGTGGCTAAATTTCCAGTACCAGTATCAGAATAAGCGGTATAGTGAGAAGCTAAAGTCTCAGTTCCAGACTTAGAAGTATCAGAAGGAAGGTATTTAGCCTTTTCTTTACCTTCTACATCACCTATAGTTCTGCTAGGAGCATAAAGGGCTAAAAGCTTTGAAGTATCAGCTATTTCAGTAGTTTTCTTTGTATAGGTTGAATCTGAGCTCTTATCATCTGCAGTATATACACCACCTTTTTCGTAATAATCCTTAGTGGTAACGCCGAAAATAGCAACACGATAAGACATAGCTAAATCAGAAGTAGGTGAAGTCTTGGAATTAACAAAAGCAGTAGCCTTATCTAAGAAAACACCAGTGGTGATTTCCTTATCGGTAGTGCTGAATTCAAGTTCGACTTCATTGTAATAAATCTGAACAAAGTTAGTTTCGGTAGCACCAGCTACATTTACAGGGTTGCTAACAGTGGTAACACCAGTGAAGTCATTACCATTATCAGTTAAGATAGGTCTAACAAATACTTTATTAACAGGATCATAAGAGACATCAGGCTGATCAGAGATATAATCTCTCTTTGTTAGTGTTAAAGAAGCACCAGCAGAATCAGAAGTGGTGTAAGTGTTCTGGACATTGTCGACAACAGAAACACTGAGGTCTTCCATATGAGACTGAACAGTCGCAGATGAGAAATGAGAATAAGCATTAGTATTGGCAGTGAACCAAGCGTAAGTAGAGGTTCCGGCAGCGACTCCGCTCAATACGAGTAAGCTTGAAGCAGCGAGAACCAATTTTGACTTTAATTTCATAAATTTAGTTTTCCTCCATTTTAGGATTTTTTCTTTCTCCGTAGCGTCTTATTTAGGCGATAAGATCTACAGACCGTAGGGACATCTCTTTTTAGATGACTGCTTCTTTCTTTAGGGTTATTGAAATAAGCCATCTTCTAACAAGCAACAATAATATACCAAGTCTTAAAACAGATGGACAAACGATACGAGATTTATATTATCAGCGTTGTTTTGCGACCATTGATATAGGCTTTTTTATGGCGTTGAATATTAATATATTGTCGTTGGTCAACTTAGCCTATTTTTGAGAAAGTCCTAAAAATAGGGCTTTTTCCTATTTTTTACTCATTTTTACTATTGAAAAAGAAGATAAACGGCTATAAATAAGACGTCTCACCTATTTTCTTAACTAAATCATCAATGGTAACTACGTCTATTTCTTTAGATACGAAGTAATCGATTTTAAGAAGGGAGTCCTTATCCTCTTTATTAAGAGCGACTACAAAAGAAGGGCGTTCTTTGAATCTGACTACAACTCCCCCGTTCTTATAAAGGGCTTTTTCGACCTTCAGGGCTGCATCTATGTTCTTAAGAAGCAAGTTAGAAAAGGAAAAGCGCTCCCCCTTAAAAAGAAGAGACTCAGAATGAAAGACGTTCTGGTCGTAATATGAACGGAAGACCTTGAGCTTCTTTTCATGCTCGAGTTTTTCCTTCATGACTTCTCTTTTATGCTGAGATTCCTTCATCAGGTTAATCTTGTAGTCTTTAGAGACACTTAAAAGATGGGAGATGTTCTCTTTCTCCATCTTTATGATGTTTTTAAATACGAGCATGGAGACTTTAGCGTCCCACATAGGGTTATGAAGTCTGAAACCTTCTAGTTCATTTTTAGGAACTAGCTCATTAGAGCAGGTCTCTAATGACATCTTCTTGGGCTTCCCGCCTTTATATTCTTTATACATCATCTGGATGTCGTAAGCCTTGATGTTAAAAGGCATGAGGTTATATCTTCTGTTATTTTGATCTATAGCGGTCAGATCTCCTCCTACCGCAAAGCCAAAATATATTCTGTCTTTCTTAGAGAACAGATTCTTCAAGAAAGGATAGTAATGGTCGTAGCGGGGCGAAGAGTAATAAGCCGGATAAGGATGAGAAAGGAAGCAGTCCTCTCTATTGTCGATTCTGTTAGACAGATAAAACCTTCCTCCCTTACCAGGATCTATAAGTATGTCCTTACTAGAAAGGACTTTAAAGTTAGTGTCGGTAATAACGTACCCGATCTCGCAGATCTTGCTAATGCCGTTGAAGCAGTTAGAGAATTCACAATCGAAGAATAAATAATCCATCCTTAAGTCCTTATTTCCTTTAGTATTATGAAACGAATACGCTTAATAATAAAGGAAAAGAGAAAAAAGGACCAGTGGCCTGGTCCTCATATTGCGAATTTAATAGTTAACTAATTTACTTCTTATCGGCTTTAGAATCAGAAGCAGGCTTTTCGTCCTTATCGGCTTCTGCCATCATCTCTTTAAGAAGCTGCTTTTTAAGGGCTTCCTTCTGAGAATCAGAAAGCTTAGAGATATCAGCAGCGCTGGCCTTAGCCTCTTCTGCTTCTTTCTTTTCCTTCTGAGCCATCTTCTGATAGTAATAAACAGTAAGAACGATGTTGAGAACTAAAAGAACGAATAGAGGAATAACAACAGCACCTAAGAAGACATAAGGATTATCCATTAGGTAGTAGACCATGCCCCAGAATCCGGTAGCACTAGCGAGCTTATTCTTATCAGATATCTTAGCTATCATGATAATTGAAAGGATCAAGAGCAGAATGGTAACTAAAACGTCGAGACCGAGAAGGACTATTTTCCATATGTCTTTGGCGGCGATCAGCTTTTTAGGTTCTTCCTTTTTGATTTCTTCAGCCATATTATTCATTAACCTCACTTTGCAAAGCCTTACAAAAAGGCTTCAAACGTTTCTTATATCTTATCACTAAGACAAAAGGTATGACAACAATGTATTTAATATTGAGAGGTTTTTTCGTTACATTCAGCATTAAATGTAGCCTTTTTTATACTCTACGCATAAGAAAAAAGGTCTTAGGAGGACCTAAGACCAATATTTCTAATTACTCTGCTTTAGGAGAAGAAGAATCTACTTTCACTTCTTCTTTCTCAGCCTTGTCCTGGAGCTTATTTTTCTTCTTGGCGTCTTTAAGCTCTTCTTTGTCTTTCTTCTGCTGTCTTTTGATGATCAGCTTTCTTCTAAGACTCATCTTCTTATCTGAGTCCACGAACTCTTTACTGCGTTTATTAGAGCTGTAGCCGATCTTATTCTTAGACCAGTCGTAGAGCTTCTTCTTATCAGGCTTTTCAGCAAGGGCTGATAAGAACTCATCGATCTTAAGAGGTTCAAACAGATAGAAGCCTTGGATGTAATCTGCTCCTAATTTGCAGCAGAAATCGAATTGCTCTTTAGTTTCAACACCTTGGCAGACGACTAATAGCTTATTGTAATGAGCTTCTCTGATTACTGAATCAAATAAGCCTTTAGCTATAGGGTCAGCAGTAGCGTCAATTAAGAACTTTCTAGATAGCTTTAGGACTTTGAAGCCCATTTCAGCAGCTTCTCTAGGAGTTATGTACTGATCTTCGTAGTTATCGATAAGCCAGTTCAAAGAGAAGGATGATAGTTCATTGTGCCAGACCTTTATTCTTCCTAATTTTGAAGGGAAGTCTGCTTCTCTAATTTCAAACCCGAGGAATCCGTTAGGTGTCGGGTTAGCGGAGATGTATCTTCTTATTCTGTTAAGCCAGTCGTTAGACTCGAGTGAATCTGAAGAAAGGTTAATAGAGAAGCCGTTAAATGAATAGATTCTGAAGGCTCCTGAAGAATACTTGTTATATAAGGATATGGCATTTTCGTAGTTGAGAGAGTCGAACTTACCCATCTTGTTGTTCTCAGATGCGATCTGAACGATTTCTCTAGGATCGAGCATCTTTTCTCTTAAGGAATCATAAAGTCTAAGGAGAATTTCTCCGTATCTTATAGAGTTGTCCTTAGTAGAGAGGATAGGCTGAATTCTGAACTCAACAGCTTTATTGAGATAGTTCTCTTCCATCAAGTAGATGACATATTCTGACTTAGAGGCGACTCTTGAGATGTTCTCATTAGCGATAGATAAGGTGTTGCTAGGCAGTTTCTTAGCCTGGGTAAGACCCTTCTCGATAAGAGAGAAGACATCAGAAGGAGCGGCAAATGTAGTAGAGAAGTTGACTTCTGAGTACTTAAATGAGCACTTGAGCTGCTTATTCTCAATTAAATATGTAGGAGTAATAACTTCTTGGATCTTTTCGACATAATCGTAGACTTGAATTCTCGTAGCTCCGTCGAAGTAAATAGCTAAGGTAGCGTCGTCGTATCTATATATTCTCTCGGCTATATGAAGCTCGATGATTCTGTTCTTTAAGTCAATGAGGATGTTATTTAAGTTAGTCTCTCCATAACTTGACACTATTTCATTAACACCTTCGAGATAGATAAGAAGCAAAGTGCCTTTAGCCTTGGCGCTTACTAGATCAGAGATAGTCTCGTTGAAGGAGTTTCTTGAAGAGAGGCAGGTGAAGGGATCAAATCTCGCCAGCTGCTTTCTTTTCTCTTCTTCGTTCTTATAAGGCTCGAGGAGAATAGATGAAATATTATCGACAGTGTTGAATGAGAGCTTTCTTCTCATGAACTTCTTATTCATGTAAGTGACAGGAGCGTCTCCGTTCTTGCCAGAGAGAAGAGGGCAGTCTTTACAAGGAGCATCTAGTCCGAAGAAGGCGTTGTAGCACTTTGAGCCTAGTTTCCCTTTGCCGTAAGCGTATAAAAGACCTTCTGACATTCCTTCTAGGGAGAAGGACTTTTCATTTACTAAGTATCTGAGCTTGTCATCGATAGCTAAAACAGTCTCTAAGTCGTTATCGACAAGCTTAGAACGTATCTCACCTAGTTTATTAGCGGTGATGAAGTTAAGGATGATCATAGCCAAGGACAAAACGTAGTTATCTACTGATGATACAGGAGAGATTCTCTTTGATGAAATCATATATGTCATGCCGAGAATCTGATCCTTCTCACCAAAGAAGGAACAGAACATAGCGTTTAAGTTATGTCTATCGAAGTATTCAGCTAGAACAGGAGGCAGATCTTCTCTTCTAGTGCAGTAGAAGATATCGTCTTCATCCTTGAAGTCGTAGAAAGGACGTATCTCATCAAAGGAGATATTGGTTCTTCCTTTAAGCCAGGTTACAAAAGGATCGCCGACTTCTTCTAGACAAGTCATGTTCTCATTACCTGAGAAAGAAGAAGAGGTAGGCTTACATACGATACCTACAGTCTCAAATCCAGCGTTTTTCATAACAGGAAGAAGACAAGAAGATATTTCTTCCTCATTTATATAAAGAGAGCCGAAATGATATAGATATCCAATTAGTTTCTCTATAGAGATAATATCGTTTCTTCTTATATCCTCTATAGATACTCTGTATCCGCTTCTAGATGAGAAATTAGTAGGGATGAATATATTGACGTTAACTGAATGGTCTAAGGCTTCCTTAGCATCAGTAAGAATGGACTTATTAGTAGAGTAAGGGAAGACAGCGGCTCCTATCTTTACAGTGTAGATGACATCTTTAGATAACTCTGACTTCAAGACAGAGTAAGAATAGTAAAGCCTGTAGAGAAGGTTCTTGAACATCGAGATAGACTCGACATCAGAAACGTAGACTATAAAGGTATCAGAAGAGTACTTACCTATATATATCTTTGTAGTGAAGTTCTTCTTGATATCACTTAGAAGTTCATTTACAGCCTTGTTAGTAGGAGTAGATTCATCGCCGATGATCTTGATGAAGACTAGTCCTCCTCTAGAAGAAGCATTTAACTTAAGGATGAAAGGCAAGTTATATAAGAAGGAGTCTTTAGTGATAAGCCCATCGAATCCGTATTCGTATCCTAGCTTAAGAGCTTTCTCATCTAGAGACCTATCGATCAAGACGACATCAGAAAAAGAGTTCATGACATCAGTGAGTCTCTTCTTAAGATCGTCAAACTCGACGATTCCTGATTTAGACATCGTGATGTCTTTTTTACCGGTAGAAACACTCACCAAGGCTCTAGACATATCATCGGTGAGATTTGAGGTTACTAGTTTAGATACGGTATATGGAATAATAGCGACCTTAACAAGAACGAAGACCACAGCCGCTAAGCCAAAGCCGATAAGGAGATAGAAATAAAGGATCTTTTTAGTTGTGTAGTAAAGGACGATAAAGACGACCATGGCGATTAATCCCATGATAGCGACGATATATAGCCACCACTGATTTCTAGCTATGACGCTAGAGAGCCTTTTTTCTTTGCTCTTATCTTTTATGGACATTAAAAACAAGCCTTTCTTCATTTAGAATTATAAACAAACGAAATAAAAATTGGTAATATGCTGGCCCCTATTATTAAAAACAACTCACAAGGCTAAGAGGATACCTCTCCTCTTAAATAAGCGGAAATAGTCCATTTAAGGCTTTTATTCCTCTTACCCGGCTATAAATATAGTAAAGTAAAAGACCGTTTATGGCAAGTTAGAATAAGTGTATAAAAAGGCAATTAGCGTCAGCTTATTGCTTTAATAGCCTTGTCTTTACTGTCCATTTTCTTAAATGCTTTTTTAAATATGATAACTGCCGATACAGAATGTGCTATTCCTGTCACTGCCCAAGATATCGGATATGTGGCGTATAAGGCCGCCATGTTGTGGAACTCTGGAATATTAAAAATGAGAAGGATAAACTAAA